>OLNI01000470.1_pt1 | contig 35997 bp, 35 predicted proteins | sample 1672921 | NCBI WGS metagenome assembly OLNI01 (sample SAMEA3136737, study PRJEB25190) | human gut metagenome | biome: human gut; feature: human-associated habitat; material: faeces | place: Austria | collected 2013 | reverse complement strand
AGTCATACTCTGTCTGAACATATGTAAATCCGTTGATTCTGGAAATGATCTTTGCAGCGTCTTTTCCGAGACCATTTAAGATAACACGAAGAGGTTTCTTACGAACCTTGTTTGCTTTCTCTGCGATACCGATTGCACCCTCAGCTGCTGCGAATGACTCGTGTCCTGCAAGGAATGCGAAACAATCTGTATCTTCTTCCAGAAGCATTTTTCCTAAGTTACCATGTCCAAGACCTACTTTACGCTGATCAGCTACAGAACCCGGAATACAGAAAGCCTGAAGGCCTTCACCGATTGCTGCTGCTGCGTCAGCTGCTGTCTTACAACCTTTTTTGATTGCGATTGCTGCACCTACTGTGTATGCCCAGCATGCATTTTCAAAACAAATTGGCTGAATTCCTTTTACCTGATTATATACGTCAAGTCCGGCATCTTTTGTGATTTTCTCTGCCTCTTCGATAGAAGCAATGCCGTAACTACCTAATACTTCATTGATTTTATCAATTCTTCTCTCATATGATTCAAATAAAGCCATTTATATGTCCTCCTTATTTTGGCTGATTCGCTCTGCTCGACTATTCTTTACGTGGATCGATAATCTTTGCTGCATCCGCAACACGTCCGTACTGTCCTTTTGCCTTCTCCCAAGCATCGTTTGGTGTATCACCTGCTTTGATGAAGTCTGTGAATTTTCCAAGACTTACGAACTGATATCCGATGATCTCATCATGCTCGTCAAGAGCGATACCTGTTACATAACCTTCAGCCATCTCAAGATAACGAGGTCCTTTTGCTAATGTTCCGTACATTGTACCAACCTGAGAACGAAGTCCTTTTCCAAGGTCCTCAAGTCCTGCACCGATCGGAAGTCCGTCTTCTGAGAATGCACTCTGTGTTCTTCCGTAAACGATCTGAAGGAATAATTCTCTCATTGCTGTATTGATTGCATCACAGACAAGGTCTGTGTTCAATGCCTCTAAAATAGTTTTTCCCGGAAGGATCTCAGAAGCCATAGCTGCTGAATGTGTCATTCCTGAACATCCGATTGTCTCTACCAATGCTTCCTGAATGATACCGTCTTTAACATTTAATGTAAGCTTACATGTTCCCTGCTGTGGAGCACACCAGCCAATACCATGTGTAAGACCAGAAATATCTTTTACTTCTTTTGCCTTTACCCATTTCGCCTCTTCCGGAATCGGAGCTGGTCCGTGATTTGCGCCCTGAGCTACCGGACACATCATTTCTACTTCATGTGAATAAATCATTTTAAAACTCCTTTCAACTATATATGATTTCTCTGTCGTAGGGCTCGTTATATCTTTAACACCATACTACATTTATTTTCTCACATCTTACAAGATTCGTCAATTGTCACTTTCACTTATTTTTGAAGCATATCCCAAAATTTATGGTCTGTTTTGTATGGTTCAATCTCATCCCAATCAAATGGCGCTGTCACCCACATATACCCCAGATCATGTTCGTCATTTTCTGAATAATTAAAATCAAAGCCAATCTCAATTCCTTCTTCATACACGAAGAAATTCTCTTTATAGGTATCTTCTTTTATTTCGCCCTGTAAGATTTCCTTCATTTCCTGAAGATCAAGTTCTTTCAGAAGTGCATCATTCTCCGCTTCTGAGCGCATGACGTCAAGCCATTGATTCATAAATTTATCATCCAGCGTTACAACATCCTTGATCTCATACACTTCTCCATCATCCAGACCAATATTAAGCGTTCTCAGATCGCCGCCATAGGAGTCGGCATCGCCCTTGGCATAGTTGTCCTGAAATGCAATACTTATGAAATGCTCGGACTGATAACAGATCTTGTATACCACATTGCTGACAAGTGCCGGATTTTCCGCCTGCACAACCTTGTCTTTGACCGTTTCATCCGGATGCGTATAAATCTCATCCACCGTTTCCATTGCGCAGTCTTTGATCGTCTGATTTACTTTCGTGTAATCTCTTCCTTCTCCGGACAGCTGCGGATACAGCACGTGGAATTCAATGTAAGTGGTTGTCTTTTCCGTATCTAAATAATTATAGGTCTCTTCCTCCACCTGATAGGAAACGTCCTCTTCATGGGCCGGAATCTGTTCAAGACCTCCAAGATCTCCGGTATCTTCTTCTGACCAGTATTCCTCCCCAGGCAATTCTTCATATGGCATAAACTTTTCATAAGGATAATCATAGTAATCATGATGATATTCATTTATGCTCCGAAATACTCCCCACACGAAGAACCCGGCGATTGCCATAACAAGAAGAAGCATCCCGATCCCTGCTGCCACAGCAATGATCGTTGCTGTTTTATTTGAATGATTCCCGGATGGCATGGTCCCTCCTGCTGTCACATAAGCTTCCATCGGCGTAAATCTCATTCCGCCTGCCTCTTGTTCTCTGTCAACAGCACGCATTCCCAGATGCATACAAGAATTTACCGCATTGGGAGTTGCATTCATAGTCACACGGTTCACTGCAAGCCCCTGTGTGCAGAGTTCGCATACCTTTTGATACAACATTTTTCCGATGCCTTTTCCCTGCTGATCCTTTCGCACAAAGAACAGACAGATATGCCCGGTTCTGCTTACTGCGATCACACCGAGAAGCTTCTCTCCTTCAAATGCGCCAAAGAAATATAATTCTCTCGTCTGAAATCTCCGGCTCATGTCCTCATAGCAGATATATTCCCGAAACTTTTCAATTCCTTCTTCCCGATATGAAGGCGCTACATCCTGCTCAAATACTTCCCACACAAGATCCAGAGCCAAAGACAATTCCTGTAATCCAAGCATTCTGATTTCCATGCAATCCACTCCTTTCTGTCATACAACCTCTACTGTAGTTTCTTTAATTCCTCCTTTAACATCCGCAATGCATGTTCCACGGATGCAGCCCGGTTTTCCTGTCTTGTCCCTTTAAAACGGCATTCCTGCACACTCACATTTCCCTTAACAAAACAACCGATATATACAAGACCTACCGGCTTTTCTTCTGTGCCGCCATCCGGTCCGGCTATTCCTGTTACACTAAGTGCTGCGTCTGCCCCTGCCGCTTTCGCCGCTCCTTCTGCCATCTCACAAGCCGTTTCCCTGCTCACAGCGCCGTAACGCTCTAAGGTATCGTGACATACGCCAAGAAGCTTTTCCTTGGCTTTGTTGGAATATGTAATGTATCCTTCTTCATATACCGCAGAAGCTCCGGCTACATTCATTACCCTTCCCGCAAGTAATCCGGCGGTACAGGATTCAGCAGTTGTCAAAGTAATTCCCTGATCTTTCAGCAATGCAACAACTTCGTCTTCCAAAGACATCCTACATGCCTCCCTTAGTCAGAACCTGTATATTCTTCACCACGTAATCAACGAGGGATACGATTGTCAAAATAAGAGATGCCCAGATTAAAACAGTTCCGATCACATCAAACACGCCGCCCAGATCCATGATCAGTACAATGACCATGAACATCTGTGAAACAGTCTTGAATTTTCCCCAGTAACTTGCAGCAATGACAATTCCACTGTCTGCAGCTACAAGACGGAAACCACTGATAATAAACTCTCTGGCAATAATGATAATAACAAACCATGCCTCAAGCTGACCGGTAGAAATCATACAGATCATTGCGGAACATACAAGAAGTTTGTCCGCCAGCGGGTCCATAAATTTTCCGAAATTCGTCACAAGACCTCTTGCTCTTGCAATTTTTCCATCTAACATGTCCGTAAGACTGGCTACTGCAAAAATAACAAGCGCAATCCACTTATTTGCTGCTCCTCCCACGTCTGTCAGCATAAAAAATACAAAAAATGGTACCATGATCACTCTTAATACTGTTAACTTATTTGGTAAATTCATTACATCAACTCTCCTATCAAATCGTATTCTAATGCGCCCGTAACCTTCACCTTGGCAAAATCTCCGGTTATAAGCTCCGCATCTGTATGTACAAAGATCAGACCGTCTACATTTGGCGCATCCTTGTAGGTACGTCCCACATATACATTTTCGTCTGCTACTTTTCCTTCCACCATCATCAGAACTTCACTGCCTACCATGTCTTCCGCTTTGTCAAAAGCGATATCCTGCTGAAGCTCCATAAGTTCCGCCTGGCAGTCCTCTTTTACAGATTCTTCAATCTGTTCCGGCATATCAGCTGCCGGTGTGTCCTCCTCCGGTGAATACGTAAATACTCCCAGTCTGTCGAACTCCATTTCATCAACAAATTCCATCAATTCTTCGTGATTTGCTTCACTCTCTCCCGGGAAACCGGTAATCAATGTTGTCCGAAGGGCGATATCCGGGATCTCACTTCGAAGCTTCCCTATGATCTCCACAAGCTGTTTCTTCGATGTCCTTCTTCCCATACGCTTCAGAATCTCATCACTTGCATGCTGGATCGGAAGATCAAGATAATGACAGATCTTTGGTTCTTCTTTGATTACCTGTATCAGATTGTCGTCAATTTCCTCCGGATAGCAGTACAGAATGCGAATCCAACGGATTCCACTGATCTTACACAGCTCTTTCAGAAGCTTATGGAGTGATTTTTCTCCGTAAATGTCCTGTCCGTAAACGGTCGTCTCCTGTGCGACAAGAATCAACTCCTTCACACCTTGCTCTGCCAGATCTTCCGCTTCTTTGATCAAGCGTTCCATCGGCACGCTTCGATAATTTCCACGTAATTTCGGAATAATACAATAAGTACAATGCTTATCACAGCCTTCGGCGATCTTAAGATATGCAAAATGCCCTCCTGTTGTCACAAGTCGTTTCTCGTCAACAAGGGGAAGTTCATTAATATCTGTCACCTCCACATGACCATTCCCGGCAAGCGCTTCTTCCACTGCCTCTGTGATCTTATCATAGGACGTTGTTCCAAGCACTGCATCCACTTCCGGAATCTCATCTAAGATTTCCTGCTGATAGCGCTGTGCCAGACATCCTGTAACGATCAGCGCCTTTAAGCGCCCCTCTTTCTTGTATTCTGCCATTTCTAAAATCGTCTGCACGCTTTCTTCCTTGGCATCATTGATAAAGCAGCAGGTGTTGATCACGATCACATCTGCTTCACTCTCCTCGTCTACGATCTTGTATCCTTTTTTATCCAGAAGTCCAAGCATTACTTCTGAATCTACAAGATTCTTATCGCATCCGAGCGAAATAAATAATATATTCATAGCCTGTCTCCTTTCCTCTTCAATGACTGTCTATATCAGAAGAAAGGCAGATACCTTCCGGCATCTGCCTTGTAAATCATTCTAGTCTTCTGCTTCCACCTTGATCTTTGCCTGATTCAGCTCATCGATCGCGATCGACAACGGTTTTTCACCGTCTTTTGTATCTACCAGAGGCTCTGCACCGTCAATGATCTCTCTTGCTCTCTTTGCAGTTGCCATAACGATGGAATAACGACTGTTGACTACTTTTGTCTCGCCCTCCTCAACGTCCTTATTCACAACCTTCATTAAATCTGTGTAAGATGGGTGTAACATACACTATTCTCCTTTCAACTCTTCTTTCATATGCTCAATAAATTCGTAATTTCGAAAGCTTCTTCTGTGCTCTCCCTGAATGATCCGATGCATTTCTTCTACACACTCCATCAGATCATCATTGATGATAAGGTAATCATATTTCTCCATACCTTCGGCTTCTTCCTTTGCACGGCTCATACGGTACTCGATCACATCCATAGTCTCTGTCCCACGACCGACCAGACGGCTTCTAAGCTCCTGCGCACTCGGCGGTGTCACGAACAAAAGCAGTGTGTCCGGAAACTTTTCTTTTACCTTCAGCGCTCCCTGAATCTCTATCTCAAGAACCACGTCCTTACCGGCTTCTAATTGTTCCTCCACGTAGACACGCGGTGTACCGTAATAATTATCCACGTATCTAGCATACTCTATCAACTCGTCTTTCGCAATCATTTTTTCAAATTCTTCTGTAGATTTGAAGAAATACTCTCTTCCCTCTTCCTCTCCCGGGCGAGGTGCTCTTGTAGTTGCGGAAACAGACAATGCATAATTGTCATACTTTTTCAGAAGTTCCCGCATGATGGTTCCTTTGCCGGAGCCGGAAAAACCAGACACAACAATAAGAATCCCTTTCTCTTTCATACCTTTTTCCTCTCTTGACACTATTCAATATTCTGAATCTGTTCTCTGACTTTCTCAATCTCTGTCTTTAATTCAATTCCAATATTGGAAATTTCAAGATCATTGGCCTTCGACAGAATCGTGTTCGCCTCACGATTCATCTCCTGGGCAATAAAATCAAGCTTACGCCCGATTCCGCTGTCATCCGATACCAACGTATCTTTCATATGTACAATGTGGCTTCTCAGTCTCACCACTTCTTCATCTGTACAGATCTTATCTGCAAAGATCACTACCTCTGCAGCGATTCTGCTGTCTTCTATCTGGGTGTCTGCCAGAAGTTCCTTCACCTTTGTCTCCAGCTTGTCCCGATACTCTGCAATAATCTGCGGAGAACGCTCTTCAATACAGCCTACAAGCTTCAACATGTTGTCAAGCTTCTCGATCAGATCTTCTCTTAAATGTTCGCCCTCTGAAGTTCTCGTCTCTACAAACTGACGAATTGCACCGTCAAGCGCCTTCTTAAGACCCTTCCACAATTCCTCTTCATCCACAGCCTGCTCTTCCATTGTGAGCACTTCCGGATATCTGGACAGCGTGGACACACGGATATCATTTTCCAAGGAAAACTTCTCCTGCATCTTTTCAAAATACGATAGATATTCCGCCGCAAGCACTTCGTTATATTTTAAAGATACCTGCTGTTCAGACAGATCTTCATAAGTAATAAATATATCCACCTTTCCTCTCTGCACGCTCTGCTTCAGAAGACTGCGGATTGCTGTTTCAAAAAAATTCAATTTCTTCGGCATACGGATATTGGCATCCAGATAACGGTGATTCACACTCTTCATTTCAACCGTGAATTTGCGTGACTCTTCCTGAACCTCACAACGTCCGAAGCCTGTCATACTTTTTATCATAAATGGAAAACCTCTTTTTACATATATTTTCAAACATCTGTAAAGTATTATAATCCATTTTCCATGTCAAAGTCAATTAAAGGTTTGACAACATCCACCTTTTCTCCCTCAATATCATTGGACTCCCACTGTACGCTATGTTATACTTATGAAATAATGACTGATCAATTAAGGAAGGAGCCTTTCACATGGCATTTGATGGAATTACCGTTGCAGCTCTTGTGCAGGAATTAAGAGACAACTTAACCGGCGGACGTATTGCGAAGATCGCGCAGCCGGAACCTGACGAACTGCTGCTTACAATAAAGACACCGGCAGGGCAGCGAAAACTGTATATATCAGCCAGCGCATCTCTGCCGCTTATCTACTTAACTGATGAAAATAAGCCCAGCCCGATGACTGCTCCGAATTTCTGTATGCTGCTTCGAAAGCATATCGGAAACGGACGCATTACTTCTATCTCGCAGCCAAGGCTGGAGCGAATCATCAGCTTACACATTGAACATCTCAATGAACTGGGCGATCTGTGCGAGAAGAAGCTGATCATTGAGATCATGGGCAAACACAGCAATATCATTTTCTGCGACGACAAGGATATGATCCTGGACAGCATCAAGCACGTATCCGCTCAGATGAGCTCGGTTCGCGAAGTACTTCCAGGAAGAACATATTTTATCCCGGACACGATGGAGAAATCGGACCCGCTCTCTGTAAATGAAAAAGAGTTTCTTGACACATTAAAAGAGAAGCCGGTTTCACTTGGCAAAGCGATTTATACAAGCTTTACCGGTATCAGTCCGGTGATTGCCGAAGACATCTGCTTTCTTGCAGGTCTGGACTCCCAGCTTCCAGCTTCCGAGCTTGATGAAGATACCTTTCTACATCTGTTCAGGCAATTTTCTTACTACATGGATGATATCAGAGGCTGCCATTTCCATCCATGCATTTATTATGACGGCACATCGCCCAAAGACTTTGGCGCTGTCGCACTGTCGCATTTTTCTAATTATACGAAGCAGGAATTTACTTCTATCTCAGAAGTTTTAAATACCTATTATGCAACAAAGAACACACTCACCCGTATCCGGCAGAAAAGCGCCGATCTTCGCCACGTTGTTCAGACTGCCTTAGAACGTAACCGGAAGAAATATGACTTGCAGAAGAAGCAATTGCGTGATACCGAGAATCGTGAAAAATACAAAGTCTACGGGGAGCTCATCCATACCTACGGTTATAACTTGGCTCCGAATTCCAGGAAACTTACTGCTCTTAATTATTATACGAACGAAGAGATTACCATTCCTCTTGATCCGACTTTGACACCGGCTGAAAACGCACAGAAATATTTCAACAAATATAACAAACAAAAACGTACCTTTGAGGCATTGACCGAACTCATTCAAGAGACTGCCGATGATATCCATTATCTGGAATCTATCAGCAATTCTCTGGATATTGCCCTCACCGAAGCCGATCTTATTCAGATTAAGGAAGAACTGATGCAAACCGGATATGTGCGCAGAAAATATACCAAGAAGAAAGAAAAGATCACGAGCCGTCCAATGCACTATATCTCCAGTGACGGTTACCATATGTATGTAGGGAAAAATAATCTGCAGAACGAAGAACTCACCTTCTCTTTTGCCAATGGAAACGACTGGTGGTTTCACGCAAAAGGAGCTCCCGGCTCTCATGTGATCGTGAAAACAGGTGGGGACGAGCTTCCGGACCGCACTTTTGAAGAAGCCGGACGACTCGCCGCTTATTATTCAAAAAATCGCGGAAGTGACAAGGTGGAGATTGACTATGTAGAGAAAAAGCATGTAAAGAAACCGAATGGTTCAAAACCGGGATTTGTCGTATATTATACTAACTATTCTCTCGTCATTGATTCCGATATCAGTAATTTAAAAACCGTGCAGGATTAACCTGTACGGTCTTTGTTTTGTTCATAATCTTTTATAAATACTTTTGAATGATTTTTTGCATTTCTTCAAATTGCTGTTCCATCTCATACACCAATTTAAACTGTGTTCTTGCTCGCACCAGATTATGTTCTGGATAGCTAGTTTTAAAATAGGTATCACCTTGCAGGTAATCTGTCAAAAATCTGATTCCACATTCCAATGTGATAATTCGAGCTCCCCATGCCAAGCTCTTAATCTCCGCATCTGTAAGTGCATCTTTTGTTTCCTCCAGATACCCCTTTACATACATTTCGTACAAATTAATATCAAAATGTACAAGATCTAAATTTTTCTCATCTTCTTGAGCTGTTGCTGCTCCAAACCGAATAGAATCTCCAAAATCATTTGCTGCAAGTCCTGGCATGATTGTATCAAGATCAATGATACACAGGCCTTTATCGGTACTCTCATCGAAGAGAATATTATTTAGCTTCGTATCATTATGTGTTACACGAAGCGGAAGAATTCCTGACTCCTGCTGTTTTACAAGCACTCCACAATCTTCCTGCCTCTGCTCTACAAAAGCAATCTCCTTCTTACAAGTATTTGCACGATTTTTAAGATCTCTCTTCACTGCAATTCGGAAAGTTTCAAACCGTTTTACCGTGTTGTGGAAATCAGGAATTGTCTCGTGAAGCTTTTCTGCCGGATAATTCTCCAGTCGTTTTAAGAAATGACCAAAACTACTACCAGACTGATAGAACTGCTCTGGTTGCTCTACCTGCTGATAGCACACAGAATTTGAAATAAAATTGGAACATCTCCATGGTTCCCCTTCTGCATCTTCAAAATAGTTGCATCCTGTCTTTGTTTTAATATAAGCCAAAGTTTCTCTATCCGGATCACCGCCTTCTGCACGAATCACACTTCTTAAATATTCCGTAACCCCAAAAATATTTTCCATTACTCCATCTGGATCTTTAAATACATTGCTATTTACTCTCTGGAGAACGTAGGATGGTTCATCTCCTTCTTCTCCCGGCATGTAAACTGCATATGTTTCATTAATATGTCCTGCACCGTATGGTTTTACATAACTGCACTTTGGTCCAAAACCAAATGCATAAACCGCATCTTCCAGATTACGATTATCCACACCGTCAATTTTTCTTCTTGTAGAAAAAATCACTTCACCAGCTTCAACTTTCACACCGGAAGGAATGGTACAATTTGATTTCACTACGCTGCCAAGCCCTATATGTACACCGCTTCCTAAATGAGAATCGTGATCTACCACCGCTCCACTGTTGATCAGCACTGCATGCTCCATAATCGTATCACGGTTCACTACCGCTCTCTGTAAAACAAAACATCCCTGTCCTACCGTTGCATTCGGACTTACTATCGCAGACGGATGAATCAATGCAGGTACATCATATCCCGCCTCCATCAGCCGCTCCGTCCAAAGAAGACGCATATTATTATCCCCAAATGCCGCAATCGCTGCATCGTAATCTTGTAAAAACGCTTCATAATCACAACATTTTCCAATTACGTCCTTCTCTTTTTTAGCATCATCTAAAAACGCAATGTCTTCATACCCCAACTGCAGAGCAGTTTCCTGCATCATACGTCCCATACCGCCTGCACCAAGTATCAATAAGCTTCTCATTTTATCTATGTTTCCTTTCACTTCTTTATTGGAAGTCTCTTCTCTTTCTGTCGCAAACTTAACTTACATTGTACTAAATACATCCCATTTGGTCAATCCATAACTTTTTATTTGCTTTTCTTCACCAACTTCTTCATATACACTCCCCCCGTAAGGTCTGCCAGCGCCCATCCGATGGGAATGGACCACCAGATTACCCGCACGCCCAGGATCGGAGCCAGTGCATAGGAAAGCGCCACACGGGTTCCCAGTGAGATCACTGTAAGCACAACGGACATCTCCGGATTTCCGATTCCACGATAGTAAGCATAGAACAGGAACAGAAGCCCGATACCGCAGTAGAAGCTTCCCTCGATCCGAAGATACTCTACACCGATCCGGATAATCTCCGTCTCTTCAGGATGCACAAAGATCATCATCAAATACTTCGCGAAGATGAAGATCAACACCGATACCACCAGACAGAAGCTGATAGACAGTTTTACAGAGGTGCGTACTCCTTCGCGGACTCTTTTTTTATCTCCTGCCCCGGAATTCTGTGAAGTAAAGATGGAGAAGGAATTGCTGAATTCCTGCGCCGGCATATAGGCAAACGAATCAATTTTGACCGCCGCTGCGAATGCTGCCATAACGGAAGTTCCGAAACTGTTCACCAGCCCCTGGATCATTAAGATTCCAAAATTCATGACCGACTGCTGGATACTGGCTGCCAGCGAAAAGCGCATCACTTCCGGCAAAGAAGCTTTCACCCTCCGCCATTTTTCACCGGAAAATGCCCTCTTATTCACGCGGAAGAAGCGAAGACTTGGTTCTTTCACCCACGTATATACTGCAATACCGATACCTGCCAGCATCTGAGCCGATACAGTTGCCCACGCCGCGCCGGAAACTCCCATATCAAAGCTCACAACGAAGAGTAGATCCAGCACAATATTTAAGACAGATGCCGCGCCAAGGAACAATAACGGAGTCAGGGAATTTCCCACTGCCCGGAGAAGAAATGCAAAAAAATTATAGAGAAATACGAAAAATATTCCCCAGAATACCACCCATGTATATTCTTTCATAATCCCATATATATCTGCCGGAATCTGAAGCATCTTCAAGATAACATCAATCCCCGCAAATACAATTATGTTCATAACAACGGCGATCACACCTACGAATAAGAAAGAGGTAAACATACTCTCTTGCATCTTCCCGTCATCTTTTTTCCCATAATAGTAAGAGAAAATACTTCCACACCCCATACACAGTCCAATTAAAATGGAAGTTAAAAAGGTCATGAGACTATAAGCTGTTCCTACAGCCGCCAGCGCTCCTGCCCCCAGATATCTTCCCACAATCAGTGTGTCTGCAATATTATAACACTGCTGAAGCAGGTTCCCGACAATCATGGGACCTGCAAATACAAGCAGTGTCTTTTGTACCTTCCCTTGTGTCAAATCTTTCTTCATGTTCTTTCTATCTCGTTCCCATCAGATAATCGATAAATTGCTGTGCAGTTCTTCCGGACAGCCCGCCGTGGCTTAATTCCCACTTATTTGCCTCCAGCAGAAGTTCCTCCTCCGGAATGGCAAGTTCATTTCTCTGTGCAAGTGTTTTGACAATCTCCTGGAATTCTTTCTTGGCAGGCTTTCCGAAGTAAATGGTCACACCGAATCTTGCAACCAGCGACAGTTTTTCCTGTACGGTATCATTTGTATGAAGTTCTTCATCCCGGTCTTCCTTATCACGGAAGGTTTCTCGGATCAGATGTCTTCGATTTGAAGTTGCATAGATCAGAATATTATCCGGTTTTCGTTCCAGACCGCCTTCGATGACAGCCTTTAAATACTTATATTCAATCTCGAACTCCTCAAAAGACAGATCGTCCATATAGATGATAAATTTGTAATTTCTGTTTTTTATCTGTGCAATGATGTCGTTCAGATCTTGAAACTGATGCTTGTACACTTCAATCATGCGAAGTCCCTGATCGTAATATTGATTCAGGATTGCTTTGATCGATGTCGATTTTCCGGTTCCCGCATCACCAAACAGCAGACAGTTATTTGCCCGCTTTCCTGCAACGAACGCCTCCGTATTATCTATCAGTTTTTTCTTCGCAAGCTCATAACCTACAAGATCATCAAGGTGTACATGTGCAATCTTGGTAATCGGAACGATTCTGGCTCCTTCTTCTGTATGTTCTATGCGAAATGCCTTATGAAGGCCAAGCTTTCCCACACCGAATTCCTTGTAAAATCCGGTCACGATCTCTTTGAATTGTTCCGGTGAGGCACTGCTTGCAAGATGTCTGCTAAGTTCACAGATCCGGTCACGAATACGCTTGTTAAACACCTTCCCGTGACCACTTGTCCCCTCATAATGCCGAATCATATCAATGCAGTCCGCTCCCAGCGCTTCTTCCATAGATGTAAAATCATAATCGAATAATTCTTTAAAAATAACGAAATCATGAAGTGCTGCAAAATTAATGCTTCCTTCTACCTCTCCGGTAATCTCGCAGGAGGTACTGTAAGCATTTTCATGGGTAGCAAGCAGGTACGTCAGATAGTTATGCCACAGATTTCCTTCAAACCCATGACTGACTGTCATTTCCAATAGTTCATTGACCACCTCAAACAAGAGACCTTTCAAGTCCTCTGCATTATAATACTCATTGTCATAGTGAGCCATAAGGAATGTCATGTCTTCCAGAATCCGGCCATTTTCCATATGTTTATATAACATCAATTCATTCGTTCTCATCACCGTCTCATCCTTTCTGTTTTCTCTTGTCTGTCCTTCTAATAATTACCCAGTATCCGAAGGTTTCTACATTCTTCCCGCAGTCCCCGGATTGCATTTTTCACTGCGCCATCTGCCATATTTCCTTCAAAATCAATGAAAAACCGGTATTCCCAGTCTCTTCCTTCTATAGGCCTTGATTCTATCTTTGTCATGTTCAGATCATTGTAGATAAAATGTGACAACACACGGTACAGTGAGCCGCTTTCATGGGATACCTCCAGACAGATACTGATCTTCGAGGCATGTTTCAAGAAGATTTTCTGGTTGGTAACTACAATAAAACGTGTAGAATTATGTTCGTTATCATTAATATTGTCTACAAGCACCTGAAGGCCGTGAACCTTTGCCGCGTACGCGCTGCACACTGCCGCCTGGGAAGGGTCCTGATCCTCTACCACCTTCTTTGCCGCGATTGCAGTATTTGCCACATTGATTCTCTGCCAGCTGCTGTGGGCATCCAGAAAATGTGTTGCCTGCATAAGCGCCACACCTTTGGAATACACAGTCTTAACGTCTTTAAGAGAAGCGCCCGGAAGGCCGGACAGTGTATGGCGAATCGGAATCACCGTTTCACCCACAATATAATTTTCAAATTCAACCAACAGATCATACATCTCGTCCACTGCACCTGCTGTGGAATTTTCGATTGGAAGAACAGCAAAATCTGCCGCGCCGTCCTCAATGGCTTCCATCGCCTCACGGAAAGTTCTCACATAGAAGCTGTTGCAGTTTTCACCGAAATAACGCTTCATTGCAGCTTCACTGTAAGCTCCTTCTGTTCCGGGAAATACAACTCTTGCCTGATCAGCGTCCAGTGAGTCCACCTGAATAAACGGCAATCTTCCAAGTGCCCCTGCCTGTACAAGCTGTTCGTATTGAAGCTTCCGGCTCATGGACATTAATTGTTCATACAGCTCTGTAACTCCTTTTTTATTGAATGGATTAGATGCCTTACCGGCTACGTTCTCCAGTTTCTCTTTTTCTCTCTGTCTGTCCAGCACCTTTTTCCCTGTCTGAATCTTATATTCACCCACATGGGCACAGATTTCCATACGCTGTTCGTATAAATTTACAATCTGATCGTCAATCTCATCTAACTTTACTCTCAGTTCCTCTAATGTTTCCAATAATATCGTCTCCTTCTTTATTCGGTCTTGTTGCATTATAATACATTTTTTGCATAAAATCTACTATTCTGGCCCATACTCTCCTATATGAAGAATAAATTTTTAACTTGCGGAACCTGTGGCTGGTGCATGGAAATCTTATTCACCGGTCTTCATTCATTAAAAAATGAAAATCCGAAATTAATGGGAAATACATCTATCTGGATGTTTCCGATCTATGGAATGGCATCTTTACTGACACCTGTCTGTCACGCTTTAAAAGGCAAGAGTGTGCTCTTGCGCGGCAGTGTATATACGTGCTGTATTTTTTTCGGCGAGTACCTCACAGGATCTTTTCTAAAGAAATACAACGCCTGTCCATGGGATTACAGTCATGCTCCGTTAAATATTAACGGGCTGATCAGACTGGACTATGCTCCCTATTGGTTTGGCGCCGGACTCTTCTTTGAAAAAATTTTGTCAAGGCGTTGAAAATCTCCCCTGTTTAGTATATGATGTATGAAGAATTTGTAGAGAAGCTGCAATGTAAAGAGGAGGTTTTTTATGAGACACTTGATGAGTCCACTGGATTTTTCCGTGGAAGAACTGGATAAATTGATGGATCTGGCTAATGATATCGAAGTCAACCGTGCAAAATATGCACATGCCTGTGAGGGGAAAACACTGGCAACTTTATTTTATGAACCTAGTACACGTACCCGTTTAAGCCATGAGGCGGCAATGTTCAATCTTGGAGGTAACGTTCTAGGTTTTTCTTCTGCCGATTCCAGCTCTGCTGCAAAAGGAGAAAGCGTATCTGACACTATCCGCATGACATCCTGCTATGCAGATATCTGTGCCATGCGTCATCCAAAAGAAGGCGCGCCGATGGTTGCATGTAAGCATTCCACAATTCCGGTAATCAATGCCGGCGACGGTGGACATCAGCATCCGACACAGACACTGACGGATCTTCTTACGATTCGCTCTTTGAAAGGGCGCCTGAATAATATGACCATCGGTCTCTGCGGAGATTTAAAATTCGGTCGTACGGTACATTCCCTGATCCATGCACTGGTAAGATATCCGGGTATCCGTTTCGTACTCATTTCACCGGAGGAGTTAAGACTTCCAAGTTATATCCGTTCAGATGTACTGGACAAGCAGAATGTTCCTTACGAAGAGGTTGTCCGTTTAGAAGACGCTCTTCCGAAGCTTGACCTTCTCTACATGACACGTGTACAGAAAGAGCGCTTCTTCAACGAGGAAGACTATGTCCGCATGAAGGACTTCTACATTTTAGACGCGAAGAAGATGGAACTGGCACCTAAGGACATGTATGTACTTCACCCGCTTCCTCGTGTAAATGAGATCTCCGTAGAAGTAGATGATGACCCGAGAGCAGCCTATTTCAAACAGGCACAATACGGTGTTTATATCCGTATGGCGCTGATTCTTACGCTGCTTGAAATTGAAGTCTAACACGGATAGAGAAAGGAGTACATATTCATGGTGAATAATACATTAAACGTTGGAAAAATTGAAGAAGGGTTTGTACTGGATCACATCCAGGCAGGCCGAAGCATGGAAATATATAAATATCTGCATCTTGATAAGCTTGACTGCTGTGTTGCAATTATCAAAAATGCAAAGAGCAGCAAGATGGGCAAAAAAGACATTATGAAAATCGAGTGCCCGATTGACTTCATGGATCTTGATATCCTTGGATTCATTGACCATAACATCACTGTCAATATTATTAAAAACTCTCAGGTTGTAGATAAAAAAGCGCTCAGCCTCCCGAAAAAGATCACAAATGTAATCCGCTGCAAAAATCCGAGATGTATCACTTCTATCGAGCAGGAATTGGATCACGTTTTCGTTCTTACCGATCCTGAGAACGAAATCTATCGCTGCCAATACTGTGAGGAGAAATATCACGGAAGAAAATAACGAATAAATATTTCAAAAAATATCCGGCAGGAAGTAAATGATTTCAAACATTTATTTCCTGCCGGAATTTTTTATTGCCGAAGTGGCTTAACAAGAAAGCTGCTCATCATCTATTGACATACTTTACGCATCTTCTCTTTAATCTCTTCTACGGAGCTTTCACTTGGCACAGTAACATACAGTGGTCCGCCTTTATAAGAATAACATCTTCTCTTGCCGCTGCTGTCTCCGACTGCGGCAACGGATTCAATGTCCCATCCTGCCAAAGTATCAAGCTGCATACGAATCAACGCTTTCATCTGCTTTTCTGACATGTTCGTATCTGCATTTCCTGCCACGCTGTTGATCATGCCATTGGCGTGAATCAATATCTTCGGTGACATGGTGCTTCGAATCAGCCCGGTAAGAAGTGCCTGCTGATTTTTTCCTCTCTGATTATCTCCCTCTGCCAGTGCTTTTCGCTCTCTGACGAATGCAAGCGCTTCTTTTCCGGTGAAGTGGTTCTTTCCTTGTTTTACATCTACAATTGCACCCGCTTCTTCTCCGGTTGTAAATGCCAATTCCGACTCTACATCCACGCCTCCCATGACATCTACGATCTCTTCCACTGAGGTAAAATTCACTCGCACATAAAACGGAATGTCAATATCGTATAATTCTTCTAATGTCGCAATCGAAGTATCGATTCCATAGATTCCTGCATGGGTCAGTTTGTCTCTCTGTCCGTCCGATACGCCCGGGATTGGAACATAGTAGTCTCTCGGTGTTGTTGTAAGAAGAATTTTATGTGTTTTTGGATTTACTGTGGCAATCAGATTCACATCACTGCGGCTTTCCTTCTTGATATCGCCATACACATCAATTCCGCTAATGTATACATGAAACGGTTCTTCTGTTACATTTCGGGCATGAGCTTCCTCGTATTTCCCGCTTTCCTCACCGATTGCAATTTTATCTAAAGCACCGTTTACCTTCAGACAGTAAAAGCTGAGAAAAAGGCAGATTGCACTGACAGATATCGCCAGTCCTTTCCCCGAAGATCTTTTCTTTCTGCTCCTTAAAGCTCTTTTCTGCTTTCTCTTCACAACCAACAGAAGTAACGCAAGCAGAACAAGTAACCCTGCCATATATTTCATCGGAAGAATACCAAGTATTGCCATGCTGCCAAATAATATAACTGCTGATACTGCCTGTACAAAAAGAAGGACTCGATTCAGGAAGCTTGGCTTTGCAGGTTTTTTGCCTCTATTCCGTTCCGGTCTCTGCTCTCCTCCGGTCGTCTGATGAGATTTGATATACTTCAATTGATCTCTGTATTCCATATTTTATCTCCTCTTTTCAAAAAAGGCGAAGTTATAAAACTCCGCCTCATTTCTCACTCTCCAAGCCCATCATCGATCGCTTTGATCATGGCTTCCATCGCTTCTTCCTCGTCTTCTCCTTCACAGATCAGTGTGATGACATCGCCTGACTTAATACAAGCTCCCAGCACACTGAGCACACTCTTGGCATTTGCTGTTGTGTTGCCGTACTGAAACGCAACACTGCACTTATAATAACTTGCCGTGTTACAGAAGATTCCGGCAGGTCTAAGATGGAGTCCTGTGGGATTCTTGATTGCCACTTCACGCCTAATCATACTCTCTACCGTCCTGTTTTTATTGATGTGTCTCTAATTCCTTTAATTCTATCGATACTGTCACCGACTTTTCCAATGTACAATGTTCCGGAAGCTTTACTGTGACCGGAACATCATAGATTCCAGGCTCAACGTAATCTTTCAGATCAATACTTACACATTCGTTTATCTTAATCCCTTCTAATGCGTCCTTAGGTCCCCGCACCTGTACTTCCAGGGCATCAGCCGTTTTATAGTCAAGTACCAGACCTTTGGCCAGATTATCTACCGTAATCGTTCCCGGTGTAATCTCAAAAGTTTTTGCACCGTCCTTCTCTACAAACACTGTCACTACAACGGAGCCTGCATTTTCATCCGCCAACTCTATCTCTTCCGGCAGATAAGATGATATATCGATTACTTTCTCTGTCTTCTCTTTAATATCATCCATTTCGAGAGCCGAAGCCGGAATTTCGATTTTATCTACTGTTTTCAATATCCTCTGTTCGCCGGAAATACTGATTTCCTGAGGTTCATATGTAATCTTTGAAAATTCGTAGCCGTCTGCCGCCCGAATCCGAGAAGTATCAAATTCCAGCGGTATCTTTTTTGTCCGGAACAGTTCTATATTAATGCTGACGCCTTCTGTTCCCAGATTGTTGCTCAGAAGCGACTGATCGATCTCTTCATTGTCCTGATCATAAAGCTTCAGTTCTGATTTCATAAGTATATCCTGTGAAAGACCGGATACGTTAACTTTCGCTTCTACTTTGCTGATAGTCTCAACAACGGATTTTGGTCCACGGATAGACACTTGTTCCGGAACCGCAGTCACACTTCCGAGGACATATCCATCACGCACGGTACCGGTTGTCTTCGGCACGATCGGGAATTTCTTCGTCTCTTCATCTTCTAATTTGATTTGAAGATTTCTCGGATTGGAATATGCTTCCTTATACTCATGCCCTTTTACTGTCACTTGGATCGGTATCTGTGTATTCAAGGTTAATTCCTTCATATCCGCCACAGCAACGATATCTTTTGCTTCAATCTTGCTGAGCACAGATCGTTTTGCTTTAACTGTTACGTCTACCGTCTGAGTATCGTCTACAATCTGATAAGTTTTTGGTGTCTCTTCGGATGCAAGCACTTCTGCATTGATCACAGACACCGGAATATTCTTATAAGTCTGGTCTGTAATCGGGTTATCAATATTGACCACTGTAAGCCATAATAAACCTGCTATAAGAAAGGCCAATATCTTAAGACCAATATTATTCGTTAGTCTTTCTTTCATCTGCGCGCCTTCCTTTCCGTAAAAATCTCCATTTCTTTAACTCCGGTTTGCTGTTCTGTATATTTACAAGCGCTTCGCGAAGTTCTTCCCGGGAAACATCTCTTTTCAATCTTCCGCTCTGGGCAATGGAAACTGCTCCTGTCTCCTCTGATACTACTACGATCAACGCATCACTTACTTCACTCATACCGACAGCCGCACGGTGTCTTGTACCAAGTTCTTTGCTAAGTCCCATATTATCAGAAAGCGGGAGATAACAGGTCGCTGAAACGATTCTGTCTCCGCGGACAATGATTGCTCCGTCATGCAGCGGTGTATTATGTTCAAATATATTCATCAGCACCTGCATGGAGACAATACAATCCATATGAATTCCCGTGCTCTCATATTCGGTCAATCGGATTGCCTGCTCAATTACGATCAAGGCACCCGTCTTCACTCTTCCCATGTTATATGCTGCATCTACGATGCTGTCTATGGTATCTTCACTGAATCTGGAGCGATCCTTAGATGTTTCAAACGGGACCACCGATGTGAGGAACTTCTTTTCTCCAAGTTTCTCTAATGCTCTTCGAAGCTCAGGTTGAAATACCACTATTGCTGCTGTTGCCATAACGGTCACTGCATTACGGGCAATGAACAGAATCGTATGCATCTGAAAAATTGCAGCAGCAAAAATAACAACAGCCAAAACACCAATTCCTTTTAACAGCATCCATGCCTTCGTATTTTTAATCCAAATCATCAGCTGATAGATCAAAAAAGCAAGAAACAAGATTTCTACAATATCCGTCACACGGATATTCGGAAAATATACTTCTGCAACATAATTTTGTAAAAATTGCGAAATTCGCTGTTCCATTTTTGCCACCTCCTTTTCTATGTTCTCTTATTCTTAATCTCTGATATCCATGATTTTTTAATCTCTGATATTCAGATCCTGTTTTAAGCTCTGTGTCAAAAGCATCTTATTCACTTCGTTAATGTCGTGTTTTCTTGCTTTTGGAGCTTTTTTTGCTTCCGGACGTTTTTTCGGCACCTCGCCGCCTCTTCCGCGTTTTGGTGCACGTTCCGGACGCTGATTTTTTCTTCTTACATCCGCTGTATCAATAATCTCTGTCTCTTGACGTTCATTAATTTTCTTCACTGTCTTTTCCGGAGACGCAACTGACAGTTTTGGAATTGCCTTCACATAATAATAGTATTCATCATCTTCAAACTGCAGATTCTCACTTTTTGCATAATCCACGGCGAAAAAGAACAGTTCAAGGATCAGTCCCACAACAGCAGCAGCGATATTACCGGCAAACAAAAGACCATATGATGTATGTACTCCCATTGCGATTCCACCTGCCGCAATAACTACAATATTAACAACTACTCCTGCTGCCGTTGCCACCTTCCATGCGTAATCCATCGCCTGACGACGAAGTGTATATACAACGAGAAGGCATATGATAAAAGCGATAACGGTAATCCACATTTCCTTATTCTGGAACACTTGTTTCAGATAGGCTGTGATTTCTGCAAGTAATCCTGCGCCGCCCTTTCCATCCAGACCAGGCGCCGCTTTTTTCACATACTGCATAATATAATAGATGATTGTTCCACAGCTGATTGCCACAAGAGAAACCGGAACAGACATCAGTCCGTATGCAACCGGAATCACATATGGTATTTTCAACATAAAAGCGATGGGAGTCAGCAAAAGTGCAAGTGCCATCTTCGGTGCCAGTCGAAAATAGAAAATATACATGATCAACAATACAAGCGCGGTCACTATAAATACACTCAGGGACACTGAAAACATATGCGCAAGCATAAGCGCAGACGCTGCAATGACAGTCAGTGTCATCGGAAGGAATGTACAGATCACCGAAAGAGCCAGTGTCACCAACGGTGAAGCAGCCATCTTCATAAATCCTACATTGCTGTTGATCATATAAAATGTGAGAAATGCAACAACAAACTGGAGCGCCTTGTCAAAAATTTTGGAATGACTTGCATACAGTTCTCTGATTTTCTCTCTTATCATGAATAAATTATCCATTCTACCTTTTCTCCTTTTCATACATCTTAAGTAATTTGATCAGATCATGGTTATACATCTTCACTCTGTTACGTGCATGCTGATGCTTTTTATCGTAAATACGACTCGTCAGTGATAAAAACAAAATCAAAAGTACGAAATAACCTGCGGCAGCCACGATCATAAGTGTGATCAAAAATCCCACAGACATTTTGGAGATGATCGCATCCATTCCGGCAAGCGCCAGCAAACCGGCCAAACACACATATCCTATCGTCACCCATAAAAAAGTACAGATCATATGCATTCCAACATAATCTTTTCTATAATATCCGCTGACCTTGAAATCATCTTTTCCTTGCGTTTCTTCATACAACGCAAGTTTGGTCATTAATTTTACTCTCTTTTCATCTAACATTATCCACCTCAAGCAATATGTTTCAACTTTTAAACGTCATTTTCAGTATAACAAATATCAGTTTCCTTGTCCAATACTTATAGTTAAAAAATAAACTTTTTCCACACCTGCTTCTTTCAGGATTCTTGCGATTTGATCGACCGTATTTCCCGTTGTGTAAATGTCATCGATGATCAGCACACTTCTGACGCTACGAATCCGATACCGTAGTGCAAAAGCATGCCTCAGATTTTCCTTTCGCATCCGGTGATCCTGCTTTTTCTGAGGGCGTGTATTTTTCACTCGCACTAACAACTGCGTTTCTACCGGAATTCCCATTCTCTCTCCTAATTCCTGTGCCAGAATTTGCGCCTGATTATATCCTCTCTTCCGACGTTTTCTGCGATGCAGCGGCACCGGAAGCAGCACCTCCGGATTGATCTTACGGATAAAATCTCCACAGAGCCTCTCCATTTCTCTTGCATAATATGTTCCGTATTCTCTCTGATTGTGGTATTTGAATTGATAAATAGACTGTTTGACCGGATCTCGGTGAAGCCACACCGCTCTCCCCTGATCATAATAATGACGTGTATGTGCACAGTCATAGCAATACTCCTGTTCTATATTGCGAACAGGTTTGCCGCACTGCATGCACCTCGGTTCTCTGATAAACAATTCTTCCAATTTGTTCTGACATGCCGGACATGTTCCGTCCCGATGAACGTTTCCACAAAACGGACACACCTCCGGCCATAATAGATTCTTTAAAGTCTGTATAATTAAATTTTTCTCTCTTTTTATCACAACAACAATTCGCGGATTCGCTCTGCCAGACTGGTATTTCGATCCTGTTCCTGTGTATTACGGATCATTTCCTGAAATACTGTGTCACTCCCCACCAATGTCACACATTTCTTTGCTCTTGTTACTGCCGTATACAAAAGATTCCTGTTATACAATTGCCGCGGTCCCTGTAACAGCGGGATCACCACTGCCGGATATTCACTTCCCTGAGCCTTATGTATTGTAATGGCATAGGCAAGCTCTAATTCATCCAACAACGTAAATGGATACTTGACTTTTCTCTTCTCATCAAATTCCACGGTCACGGTCTCTTCGTAAGTATTAATCTCGCCGATTATTCCCATATCACCATTGAAGATTCCAAGACCTTTATCTACCGTCATTCCGTATCTGGTCGTCACTTCCCATTCCAACTGATAGTTGTTTTTGATCTGCATGACTTTATCACCTTCTCGGAACAACCGTTCTCCGTATTCTTTTTCCTTTTTATCTTTTGCCGGGGGATTCAGGTATTCCTGCAAGATACGATTTAACCGTTCCACCCCAAGCAATCCCTTGCGCATAGGTGTGAGCACCTGAATATCATAAGGTCTTGCATTTACGTATTTGGGCATCTTCTGCTGCACCAGCGTAATCACATTGCTGATAATCATATTTGGATCTTGTCGTTTCAAAAAGAAAAAGTCTCTGCTCTTATTATCCAGAACAACCGCTTCTCCCCGGTTGATCTTATGCGCATTTACTACAATATCGCTTTCTTCCGCCTGACGAAAGATTTTACTGAGCATAACAACCGGAAAACAATCGGAGTCAATAATGTCTTTTAATACGCTGCCCGGCCCTACACTCGGCAATTGGTTGCGGTCCCCGACCAGAACCAGTCTTGTACCCGGTACGATAGCTCCAAGAAGCGCATACATCAGCGGGAGATCTACCATAGACATTTCGTCAATAATAATCACATCCGCTTCCAGTGGATTTTCCTCATTTCTCGTGAAACCGGAAGGTCCTTCTTCTTCCGGATTACCGTTCACTTCCAACAAACGGTGAATGGTCTGCGCTTCACATCCGGTTGTTTCCGTCATCCGCTTTGCCGCTCTCCCTGTCGGTGCGGCAAGAAAAATGTCCATCCCTTCGTTTTCGAAGAAGTGAATCATTGCATTGATGGTTGTCGTTTTTCCGGTTCCCGGTCCGCCGGTAAGAACCATAATTCCATGGCGTGCCGCTTCCATCACCGCTTTTTTCTGCATTTCGTCCAGAACCATTCCCGTATTCTGCTCTATTTCATGAAGTCTATGAAGTAATACCACATCCGCAATCTCTTCACGTACATTCAGATCATGCAGCATTCTTGCCGTATTCAATTCCATGTAATAATAGTGTGAGGCGTATACACGGACACCGTCTGCCTCATTTTTTAGTACAATCTTCTTCTCCATGGCCAGATCCATAAGATATTTCTCTACATGCTCAATCTGGACGCCTAAGAGTCCACCCGCACGATAAAGAAGCGTTTCCTGCTTCAAATAAATATGCCCTTCGCCTACGCTTTGAAGCAAGGTATAAAAGATACCGCTGCGGATTCGAAAATCTGAATCCGTATGGATTCCCACTTTCTGTGCAATTTCATCCGCTGTTTTAAAGCCGACACCCGCCACATGATCCGCAATCTGATATGGGTTTTCTTCAATCACCCGATATACATTCTGACCATAGTGCTGATAAATCTTAGCTGCCAGCGCAATCGAAATCCCATATTTTTGAAGGTAGATCATTGCTTCCCGCATCTCCTTCTTCTCTTCTACCTGAAGCGCGATTTCTCTCGCTTTGCGCTCGCTGATTCCTTTAATCTCTGCCAGTCGTTCCGGCTCTTCTTCTATGATTCGAAAAGTATCTTCTTTAAATTTTTTAACGATCCTGCCTGCCAACGCTGTCCCGATTCCTTTAATCGCTCCGGATCCGAGATACCGTTCGATGGATACAAGATCTTCCGGTGCACATACCTTTGAAGATTCTACTTGAAGCTGGGTTCCGTACAATTTATGCATCGTATATTCCCCGGTCAGTTCCAACAGTTCACCCTCTTCAATAAAGTGGAACTTTCCCACACAGGTAAGCTCTCCGTCATCGTTATTCAAATTAAATACTGTATATCCGTTATCTTCATTCCGATATACAATGTGCTCTACATATCCTTTGATTGTTTCCATGAATTTTATTCTCTGCTGTTCCCCATGAATTCTACATATTGGCCGGTGCCAATGGCAACTACTTTCATTGGTTCTTCGGCAGTCATCGTATTAATTCCTGTTCGTTCTTCTATCATCTCTTCCAATCCCCGAAGCATGGCTCCGCCGCCGGTCAGTACAATTCCCCGCTCCAAAATATCTGCTGACAGCTCCGGCGGTGTGCGTTCCAGAACACCGATGACCGCTTCCACAATCTGTCCCGTTGTCTCCCGAAGCGCTTCTTCTGTTTCTGAGGAAGTCACTGTTACCGTCTTAGGTAATCCCGTCACTAAATTTCTTCCTCTGACTTCGATCACTTCGTCTTCGATCAACTGATATGTTGTCCCGATCTTAATCTTGATATCTTCTGCTGTACGCTCCCCGATCAGAAGATTATGCTTTTTTCTCATATAACGGACAATAGCTTCATCAAAATCATCACCTGCAATTTTTACAGATGTATTCACTACTGTTCCGCCAAGGGAAATGACTGCTATATCAGAGGTTCCTCCTCCGATATCCACGATCATATTTCCACACGGTTTGGAGATATCAATCCCTGCGCCGATTGCTGCTGCCACAGGCTCTTCAATCAGATGTACATCTCTTGCTCCTGCAGCGTATGTGGCTTCCTCAACCGCTTTGCGCTCCACTTCGGTTACGCCGCTTGGCACGCAAATACTGATTCTCGGCTTCTTAAACATGCGTTTACCGAGTGATTTCTGCACAAAATATTTGATCATTTTCTCTGTCACAGTATAATCAGAGATCACTCCCTGACGAAGTGGACGCACCGCCACAATATTGCCGGGTGTTCTCCCTAACATAAGTCTTGCTTCTTCACCAATGGCTTTGATTGCATTACTATCTCTGTCAATTGCCACAACAGACGGTTCTTTTAAGATAACGCCTTTACCTTTTACATATACAAGAATACTGGCGGTTCCCAGATCAATCCCGATATCTACCGACATATTCAGTCTCCCTTCCTGTTCTTTCCATCTATTTCAATTAATCTTATTATCATTTGTTATAATGCACGTATCATTATAATCAAATTCCCTGTAAATGGAAACCCCTTTTTCCTTAATTCTTTGTGAAGTATCCAGGGCTCGTGTCGAAGTTCGTTCTTATTTGTCAAGCATCTTCTTAATATATTTTCCTGTGTAGGACACCGGACTTTCTGCCACCTCTTCCGGTGTTCCTTTGGCGATAACCGTACCTCCTTTGTCACCACCTTCCGGTCCCATATCAATGATATAATCTGCGGTCTTAATCACATCTAAGTTATGTTCAATCACAACGACCGTATTTCCATCCGCGGAAAGTCGTTTCAAAATCTCTGTTAATTTATGCACATCTGCAAAATGAAGTCCTGTGGTCGGCTCGTCCAAGATGTAAATCGTTCTCCCCGTACTTCTTTTGCTTAATTCTGTAGCAAGTTTGATACGCTGCGCTTCTCCTCCGGAAAGCTGGGTAGATGGCTGCCCAAGGCGAATATAGGATAATCCCACATCATACAGTGTCTCCATTTTTCTTCGAATACTTGGCACATTTTCAAAGAAATGAAGCGCTTCTTCCACTGTCATATTCAACACATCATAAATGCTCTTCCCCTTGTATTTTACCTCCAATGTTTCCCGATTATACCTCTTTCCGTGACAAACCTCACAAGGCACATATACATCCGGAAGGAAATGCATCTCAATCTTCAAAATACCATCGCCGCTGCAGGCTTCACACCGCCCGCCCTTGACATTAAAACTAAAGCGACCTTTCTTATATCCTCTCGCTTTTGCATCCGGCGTAGAGGCAAAAAGATCACGAATCAGATCAAAGACTCCCGTATAGGTAGCCGGATTGGATCTCGGCGTTCTTCCGATTGGCGACTGATCGATCGCAATTACCTTATCAAGCTGTTCAATCCCTTTGATTTCTTTATGCTTTCCCGGAATTACCCGCGCACGATTTAAGTCTCTTGCTAACCGTTTATATAAAATTTCATTAATCAGAGAACTTTTCCCCGATCCGGACACACCTGTAATACAAGTCATAATTCCAAGAGGGATTTTTACGTCCACATTTTTCAAGTTATTTTCTTTGGCTCCCTTAATTTCCAGCCATCCTGTCGGTTCTTTTCTCATTTCCGGCACCGGAATCTTCACTTTCCCACTTAAATAAGCTCCTGTTATGGAAGCTGGATTTGCCATGATTTCTTCTGAATTTCCCACAGCTACCACTTCTCCGCCATGCTCTCCGGCTCCGGGACCAATGTCTACGATATAATCCGCTTCCCGCATGGTATCTTCGTCATGTTCTACTACAAGTACGGAATTTCCAAGATCCCTTAAATGTTTCAATGTCCCAAGAAGCTTGTCATTATCGCGCTGATGAAGCCCGATACTTGGTTCATCTAAAATATAAGCTACTCCCACTAAACCGGAACCAATCTGGGTTGCCAGACGGATTCTCTGTGCTTCTCCGCCGGATAAGGAACCGGTTGCTCTTCCCAACGTCAAATAATCCAGACCTACATCCATCAAAAACCGAATCCTTGCACGTATTTCTTTTAAAATCTGTCCTCCGATCAGATTTTGTTGTTTTGTAAGCTCTAATTTTTCAAGAAAATGCTGAAGTTCCTCAATGGACATTTCTGTAACTTCCGCAATATTTTTTCCACCTACTGTTACTGCAAGCGCTTCCGGCTTTAAGCGCTGTCCTCCACATTCGTGACACGGCGTGATACGCATAAATTCTTCATATTCTGCTTTCATTGTCTCAGAGCCAGTCTCACGATATCGCCGCTCTACATTTCTTACCAAACCTTCGAATGCCACATCATAGACACCTTCTCCGCGCTGTCCTTGATAATGTACTTTTACTTCCTTTCCTCCGGTCCCATGGATTAAAATATCCTGTATTTTTTTCGGATATTTTTCGAACGGTGTATCAAGAGAAAACTTATATTCCTTGCTCAGCGCGCTCAGGATTGCATACGTAAAGCTTTTTTTATCTGTGCAGGACTGCCAGCCCATCACAGTAATCGCGCCCTCGGAAATACTCAGACTTTTATCCGGAATCATCAAGTCAATATCAAACTCCATCTTATAGCCAAGTCCAAAACACTCCGGACATGCACCGAATGGATTGTTAAAAGAGAAACTTCTCGGCTCAATCTCATCAATGCTGATTCCGCAATCCGGACAGGAAAAGCTTTGGCTGAAATTAATCGGCTCTCCATCAATCACATCTACCGTCATAAGCCCCTCTGCCAAATGAAGTACATTTTCAATGGAATCTGTCAGGCGCTTTTCAATTCCCGGTTTTACAACGAGACGGTCTACGATAATCTCTATATTATGCTTAATATTTTTATCTAACGTTATTTCCTCAGATAATTCGTATAAATTTCCATCTATGCGTACTCTCACATAGCCGCTTTTCTTTGCCTGTTCCAGAAGCTTCTCATGACGACCTTTTCTTCCTCGCACTACCGGAGCCAGAAGCTGGATCTTCGTTCTCTCCGGCAATGCCATGATCTGATCTACCATCTGATCTACTGTTTGTTTCTTAATCTCTTTTCCGCATTTCGGACAATGCGGAATACCTATTCTCGCATATAGAAGACGAAAATAATCATAGATTTCTGTTACGGTTCCTACGGTAGACCGGGGATTCCGGTTTGTTGATTTCTGATCAATAGAAATAGCCGGTGATAAGCCTTCAATGCTCTCCACATCCGGCTTCTCCATCTGTCCTAAAAATTGTCTTGCGTAGGACGATAATGATTCCATATATCTTCTCTGCCCTTCCGCATAAATTGTATCGAATGCCAAGGAGGATTTTCCGGAACCGCTTAATCCTGTCAACACTACCAGCTCATTGCGGGGAATATCAAGATCTACATTTTTCAGATTATGCTCATTTGCTCCTCTGATCTTAATATATTGTTTTTTGATATCTGTCTTTTCTGCCTCTTTTTTTAACTCTTTTTCTATCATACTTCTACTACTTCGTTCCCTTCGTTATCTACTCTTTCATCATCCTCTTAATCTCAACTAATTTATCACGCAGCTCAGCCGCCGCCTCAAAATTCAACTCAGCTGCAGCTTTCTTCATCTGCTTCGTCAATTCCTTTGCCAATTTCTCCAGTTCTTTTTCGCTCATAGATTCCGGATCTTTCTCCATTCGAACTTCCTCTGCTGCCACCTTCTTCGAGACAGCAATCAGATCTCTTACACTTTTCTTAATAGTCTGTGGCGTAATTCCATGCGCTTCGTTATAAGCCATCTGTACTTTACGCCTTCTCTCTGTCTCTTCAATTGCCTGCTTCATAGAATCTGTCATCACGTCTGCATACATGATGACATGACCTTCTGCATTACGCGCAGCACGTCCGATGGTCTGAATGAGAGAAGTCTCGGAACGAAGGAACCCTTCTTTATCAGCATCCAAAATTGCTACCAATGTAATCTCCGGTATATCCAATCCTTCTCTCAAAAGATTGATTCCTACCAGAACATCAAACACATCCAGCCGCATGTCTCTTACAATCTCCGTGCGCTCCAACGTATCAATATCCGAGTGAAGATATCTGACACGAATTCCGAGTTCCCTCATATAATCGGTCAAATCTTCTGCCATCCGTTTTGTCAAGGTTGTAATTAAAATCTTATTTTTCTTGGCAACTTCTTTATTCACTTCACCGATCAAATCATCAATCTGACCTTCTACCGGACGCACTTCCACCTCCGGATCTAACAGTCCCGTCGGACGGATCACCTGCTCTGCCCGCAGAAGTTCGTGTTCTGCCTCGTAAGGTCCCGGTGTTGCTGACACAAACAGTACTTGATCGATCTTCTTCTCAAATTCATCAAAACTGAGTGGGCGGTTATCAAGCGCTGAAGGAAGGCGGAAACCGTAATCCACTAATGTATGTTTTCTTGACTGGTCTCCGTGATACATGCCTCCCACCTGCGGCACTGTCTTATGTGATTCATCAATCATCATAATAAAATCATCCGGAAAATAGTCAAGAAGTGTCCGCGGAGGCTGTCCTGCCTCTGATCCCGTCAAATGTCTGGAATAGTTCTCAATTCCCGAACAAAATCCGGTTTCTCTCATCATCTCAATATCGAAGTTTGTCCGCTCAGAAATTCGCTGTGCTTCCAGAAGTTTACCTTCACTTTTGAAATATTTAATCTGTTCTTCTAACTCTTCCTCGATTGCCTTTACCGCACGCTCTAAATCTTCTTTTCCCACTACATAATGCGACGCCGGGAAAATAGCCACATGACTTAGTTCACTTTTAATCTCTCCGGTCAACACATCTACTTTCGTAATGCGGTCAATCTCGTCTCCAAAAAATTCAATACGAACTGCCATATCTGCTTCGTTCGCCGGAATCACTTCCACCACATCCCCATGTACTCGGAAAGTACCTCGTTTAAAATCCATTTCATTTCTATCATATTGAATATCAATGAGCTGCCTAAGCACCTCATCACGATCTTTTTCCATCCCCGGACGCAGTGATACCATCATTTTTTCAAAATTTTCCGGTTCACCAAGTCCATAAATGCAGGACACACTGGAAATAATGATTACATCCCGGCGTTCAATGAGGGAGGCTGTTGCCGACAACCGAAGTTTGTCAATTTCGTCGTTGACGGAAGAGTCCTTGGCAATGTAGGTGTCGGACGATGGGACGTAAGCCTCTGGCTGGTAGTAGTCGTAGTAGGACACAAAATATTCCACTGCATTCTCCGGGAAGAACTCCTTGAATTCCCCGTAGAGCTGCGCTGCCAGGGTTTTATTGTGAGCGATTATGAGTGTTGGTTTATTTAATTGTTCAATGACGTTTGCCATGGTAAAAGTCTTACCAGAGCCCGTAACTCCTAATAAAGTCTGGCATTGATTGCCTTCTTTGAACCCTTTTACAAGAGCTTCAATCGCTTGTGGCTGATCACCAGTTGGTTTATATTCGGAGTGTAATATGAATTTATCCATGATTTTCCTCCTCTTTTCACGCATTTGTTATGATTACTATCAGCCACAAATTCGTGTAATTTCAAAATTTATTCGTGTAATTTTCCCTGAAAAATCTGGTTGAGTGTTGAATTTTTGCACTTACACGAATTTAGGTCACAAAACTGGATTTTGCGACTATGTAACACATATCAACACTGCCTAAATCTACTTGGACGATTCGTCAGGGCACACGATGATAGTATACCACAATCAGAATAAAAAATATAGAGGTCGCAAGTACCTCTATATGTCTCACACAAAATTTTCACAATTTATATTGCCAGTTCCAAAGCCACGGAATCCATATAATCCATAGCTGATAAATCAAACTCCTCTTCTTCCTCTGGAATCACTTCATCAATAAATGGTTCAAGAACTTCAAGACAATCCTCAATGATTTCCTGCTTATCTCCATACACATCAATCGTGATGATTTCCTTTGCATGTCCCATCAGCTTCGATACCGCTTTCGGATTGAAGTCATTCTTCAGTAAGATAGTACAATACGTAGCTCTCAGATCATGCCAACGAATGTCCGGCAAGTCATTCTCCTGTAATATTTGCTTGAAATATTTCCAATGAAAATCCTTGCTTCGTGGCTTACCGTATGTAGAGCAACAAATATAATTTCCATCAAAAAATGGATTCGTATCATTGATTCTTCTCTTTCGGTTCTTCTCGTATTTCTGCCTTTCTTCCATAATAGCTTCAAATAGAATATCTGGTATCGGAATCACTCTATTACTGGATTCTGTCTTCACATCAATTTCCTGCTTTGTATAGGTCTTTGGCTTAAAATCCTCTTTTTTACTCATTGGCACTTTTCCTAACTGACGCTCTACATGAAGCGTTCTGTTGATATCCTTTATTGACCTTAGAGCAGAGAGCCAAAAGCCCTCTGCTTTTTCTTTTGAGCAAAGCGAAATAGACCACATACTCCAGTTAGGCAGTAATACCGATGAAAGCCGTAAGCGAATTGCCACAGAGTTTATGAAGCAGAAGTCAGTAGGAGAAATCGCAGAATTTCTGAAAACTGTATATCGTGGTGGTTTTGGGATTAAGGATGAAAAGAGAAATGTTGCTGCATGGTATGCCGAAGATGGGATTCATCTTGCAAAGGGAAATGCTGCACAATATGTAAACAATGCTCAGGTCATGCAGCTTCATACAAAGCATCATATTCTTTTGAAGGTTTCAGATTGGCAAATCCCTCTCTGATTGCAGAATCTTCCATAGAAGAAATCCAAAGCCTTTCAAATGGCTTTTTGCATTGACACTGATGATACACCAGACGGAAAATCAGCTCTCCCTCTCGTCCTGCGTCCGTTGCACACACAAGACTTTCTACATCATCACGTTTCATAAGCTGTCGGAGTACTCCGAACTGCTTTCTTGTTCCTGCGGACACCTGATATTTCCACTCATCCGGCACAATAGGTAAATCATCATACTTCCATTTGGAATATCTCTCATCGTAACCCTCCGGCTCAAACAGTTCTACCAAGTGACCCACACACCAACTGACAATATATCCGTTCCCCTCCAAATAGCCATCGAAGCGTTCATTTGCTCCTAATACTTTGGCAATACTCTGGGCAACAGACGGTTTCTCTGCTAAAACTAATTTCATGCTCTTGTCTCCTTTCTTTTTGGGCAAAAAAAAACAGCCACACACCATAAGTGCATGACTGCTATGTACTACTATTCAATTTTATTCCTATTGTTCATATGTCATTATGCATTTGAATGGGTCTCATTCCATACTTGCTTGACTTCGGATAATCTTGCTCTCTCCTTAACCTCCAACACCACTTTTTCCAATTCCTTTTTAGAAAATGTAGTATCTTCCTTTTTTGCAATCATCATAATTAAGTCCATAACATTGTATATGTCCAAATTGTAGGAATCACTCGATATTTTTCTCTTCGCAACTGAACGAAGAAATTCAATATCTCCATCCTCTGAAAGAATAATCGGTAATCTCATAAAAAAGGCCATCAATATCATGTGAACGTCTCCCAAACTCATACCAGCTCGACGATATGTGTATATCGTTTGACCCTTTGGTATTACCAGCTTTTCAATTTGCTTTTTTGATCCTTTTATTTCGAGATATTCCCTCATTTCCTCATATAGTTCTGGAAAATATTGTTCATACAACTCAGCATCGTCCTCATCTTCTATGAATTCGCTGTACTCCGCTTTCCGAATAAATCCTTCCTCTACCAATTTATTAAAATGAGGGAATACATCTAATTCTTTCTCTGCAATATATGGATGAACGACTGGTTTGTAATCTAAATCCACTAATACTTTTTTAAAAGCTTCAATGTTTTTTCCATCATTAGACAACTTGTTAAAAAAGCATGTGTCAACTATTGCTTCTTTTTTACTCATTGTCCTTATCTCCTATATGAATCTCCAGTTCATCTGATTCAGGCATATCTACGATTTCTAAATCTCTTTTGATTCTTTTTACTAAAAAATCATCTATGTTTTCTCGTGCTTCAGCCTCTTCTATTAATTCTCTAATTCCAGAAATGGTCTTTCTTCCTGTTCCCTTTTCCAGATAGGAATTTTGATACTGAGTCAGCAGTTCTACTAAATGTAATATTTCTTCTTCCTTAGATTCCAAAAAATCTGCTGCACTCTGTTGCATGAGTCCTATTTCTACTAATCTTCTTCTGACCGCTTCATACGGAACCATGAACGCATTCATCTGCATTACCATTACACGAACCAGATCATCTACTTTCACCTTTCCGCTTTTTATTCCCACTTCCTTCATGTTTTCCAAAAAGGATTGTTTGAATACCTCGGCAGGCATGAGAAGTTCTGCTACGAATCTATTTGTAATGTTTTCTTCATCTTCTTCTGTCGGAAATCCAGAATATCCCATCATCTTCCAAACTTTCCCAGATACTTCAAAAATATGTCCAAATTCATGTGCAGCAGCAAAAATCTGTTCTGCAATCGGTTTTGCTGTATTTATATACACAAAATCTTCTAATTCATTTTTTACGATTCTCTTGATATGAAAGCCACGATTTTTCTCGTTCTCTAATGGATAGTAGATTACTGTGCAATTATCTTCTAATATGCCAAAAATATTATCCCTAATAGCCACATTCTTAATAATGCATTTGTCTTTTATATCAGAAACAATTTTCTGAATAGCTTTGTCAATTTCTTTCCAATCCATAATACCACCTCTAGAAGAAAAGGCTGCACGAAAACCGTACAGCCTCATATTACATAGCTTCCTTTAAATCTACATATTCATCCAACAAGTCCAAAATCTTGTCTAAATTGTTTGTATCGCTAAATTCTTTCATATATTGCAACTCTGGAACAAATCTATCAGCTTCATAGTGAAGTAATTCTTGCTTTGTTTTACCAAAAAATTCTGCAATCTTTCTCACTTCTGCAGGTGGTAGCATCAGCTTGCCTTCGAGAATTCTACACATATCTCTATATGAATAGTTCAGCTTTTCAGCTAAATCTTCTCGACTAATTCCAGCGTTCTGCATTAACGTAAAGATATTAACGCCAATCTTCCTTCCTGTGTTAGCCATAATCTACCTCCTCATTACATCTACCCATTTATCAACTATTATATGCACAGTCTAATTATTATACATTTCTAATCAATAATAGTCAATGTTTTTCCACCATTTTTGCAATCTAATTATACATTGAAGTTGCTTGAAAAGCAATTGGCTTCAAATATTTTTAACAATTTTTTTTAATTTATTCACGAAGATAATCCTCTTTTACTATCCTATGTAAAAGAGGCAGCTTTCGCTACCTCTCCACTCCTCTTATTTCTTATTCTGCTTCTTCTTTTCGACCAAGGCATTCACCTTTTTTACATAGGCTGTCATTCTTTCTACATTCTTTGCTTTATTCATGCTCATGTCCTCCAATCTTATAAACTAACTGCATCTCGATAAGATGTTTTCTTTGCACCAATCGTTGCTTTTGCTTCATCTTTCTTCTCTTCCAGTTTTTCCAAAACAGATTTCTTTTCGTGGGATTTATCTTTTTCCTGTTTTCTGTCCTCGTATCTGGATGCTTTTTCAAACACCTTATCTGTTACATCATAATGATACACCTGATCCGTAAGTTTGTCTTGTTTGTCGACTTCCGTTGCATTTATCTCAGTAACCATAGCAAGCAATGCTTTATATTCCATATTTCCATCGTTTGGAACAACAATGGTTTCATGGAGAGAAGATGGAAGCACAAAGAAATTGCCGCCCAATTTTTCTCCGATTTCATCCATTACGCCTGGATAAAACATGGTGGCTGCTCCATTTACTCTATCTTCGTTTGTTACCACTACCATAGGGATTTCTGCATGAGGCATATCATCCAACATCTCCGCAATTTCATCCTCGTTATATCCCATCATTTCATACTGCTCACGATACATTCCCGCCAACAACTCATCCATATTGACGATTTCAGGTGGATTAACTTTCGGACTGCTTTCCAAAGCATTGTCAAAAAGCTGTTCTTCTCTGATACCATACATCTTCAACATATTATTTGTAACGGGAGTTGAAGCAATACCTCTTAGGTCTTTTGAAACCAAAATATGGCATGTGACCGCCATATCTTCAATTTCTACATGAGGTACATTTTTTAAAAGTCCTCTGTTTTCTTTGCTGTTACATACACGAATGAACAGCTGATCTTTTATCTTATCGTAATCTGATAATCTACTCACATCCACTTGTGGTCCCTCCATCTGAATAATCTTTCCAATATCATAAAGCACATCTTCCATGAGTTTGCCGTTTTCGTACTCTTCATGAAACGCTTCAAGGTTGATTGTAGGATTGGCAATATTCTTGCCAACCACCGTCAAGCCTGTATACTGGCTGTTAATTTTCTTCTGCTCATGCACATAAATCTCTGCATCTGCATATTTCTCAGGAAGAAAATCCTTAATTCTGCTTTTCACTTCTTCGATAAATTTTTCAAAATCCATATTACTCACTAACTCCTTCTGTTATTTCCACCAGTCTGCCATGCACTACATATCTCGCATCGTGAAATTCATAATTGTTTATTGTAAAATAGAATTACCGAAAGTTGCAAACGGGAATTGGAGAATGTTG
>OLNI01000462.1_pt1 | contig 36521 bp, 27 predicted proteins | sample 1672921 | NCBI WGS metagenome assembly OLNI01 (sample SAMEA3136737, study PRJEB25190) | human gut metagenome | biome: human gut; feature: human-associated habitat; material: faeces | place: Austria | collected 2013 | reverse complement strand
AATCAAATAAGTGAAAATGCTTTAAGAAAAGAACAGGGGTTAGGTGCAAGAGTATTATCATGCTACACTTTAAAAAAGGAGTTATAAAATGAATAATAATATAAGTAAAATAATAGTTTTTATTTTAATAACAGGCATAATGTTTCAAGGTTACTCAATAAAAACATATGCAGAAGAGAGAACAGAAATAAATACTGATGAACTGACAGAACAATTAATATTGTATGAAAACTATGAGAATGATAGTTTTACAAGAGAAGATTGTATTGTTAACATAATGAAAATTATAGGTTTGAATGAGAAAAAAATTGATAAAAATGGAATAATAATGGGAATAGAGAATAACTTTTTAGATTACAAAGAAAGAGGGCTGCATATTTATGATTATGACTATATAGAATATGCGTTGAGAATAGGAATGATACAACTAGAGACAGATATAAAAGGAAGAGGATATTATTTAAGACCATATGATAAGGCTACTATTGGCGAAGTTTTGACTTTGTGTATTCGTTGTTTAGAAAAATCTGAAAACAAATGTGAATGTAATTACTGGAAATACATATTTACAGAACAAGAGTTATGGCAAAAATCAATGGAATATGGATTAATAGATGGAATTAATTTAAGTGATAAATACACTTTTTACTCTCCTATTAATGTAGATGTATATAAAAATATTATATCAAATTTACTGAATTGTGAAATGAATTTACACTTTATTGATAGTGAATCCTATCCTGTTGAAGCTAAGTGCGATAAAGAAAACATCGGAAAAACTTATAAAGAATATATAATTAATAATGGGGGATTCGAAGCGAGAAAAAAAGACTTATACTTATGTATAAATGGAAATAAGTATAGCGAACCTGTATTTCCTTATTATTTAGAAAATGACAAAATTATAATAAGTTATTTTGGTCTAAAAAATTGTTTTCTTTATGACATGAGCAAGACCGAATTTAGCAAAATAGTAGAAAAATATGATATTGAAAGATATGAAAAATATTTTGGAAATGATATAGATAATACATATGTGTCAGTAAGAGAATTCTGTGAAGCAATAGGATATAAAGTAGAATATGAAGAAAGCAGTAATACTATAATTTTGACAAAATAAGTATATTCAAATTACATCTTAACAAATTGATAAATTGTAGGCAAGAAGAACAAGCTGTATATTAAATATAAAACTGTATTATACAGATATTTAATAATTCTTTAAAGTAAAATATTTAATTGGTTTATTTATAAATTAGTTAAATCAATTTTTTGTGTTGTTAAGCTATGGTAAATCTAGTATTGTTTAAATTATTTAAATGTTTATATTAAAATCCGTAAAACAATTTTTCATATTAAGTTGATAAAAATGATATAAGTCAGTAAGACGGATGAATATAGCAGTTTAAAGAAGACTGCTATATGTTGATATATTTATGTATTTCATTAACAGAAATAGAGCTGTTACTTATAAGAATAAAATATTTCACTTGTTTAAATAATAAATAAAAACGTTACGAAAATTTAGATCGTAACGTTTTTTATTTAATTATTTAAACAATGATTTATATGTAACTAACTCTTTGCCGAGACAGAAGATTCTATCATTTTATAAAGCTGTTCAGAGTCTATTGGTTTAGCTAAATGCCCATTCATTCCAGCTTCGCCTGCTTTTACCATATCTTCATGAAATGCGTCTGCTGTCATTGCAATAATAGGAATTGTTTTAGCTTTGGGATGTCCGGATTTTCGAATAGCTTCTGTTGCTTGATATCCATTCATATAAGGCATTTGCACGTCCATAAGAATTATGTCATAATCGTCACCGTTTGTTGTGAAGCGTTCTACAGCTTCTTTTCCGTCGCTTACACAGTCAATTTTCATACCTGTCATTTTCAAAAGTTCAACAGCAATTTCACGGTTAAGCTCATTATCTTCTGCCAGCAATACATTGAGACCATTTAAAACGGGATTTGGCTGATTATCTTTATTGTTTTTTATTGCTCTTTCAATTCCCGTTACAGTCAGCAGCGTATTATAAAGTGTGGAAGCAAATATAGGTTTTGAAAGGAATGCGTTGGCTCCGGCTTCTCGAGCCTTTTGTTCAATAGAACTCCAATCATAAGCAGTAATAATAATTATCGTTGTATTAGGACCTACAAATTCACGAACACGGCGTGTCACTTCAATACCATCCATGTCCGGCATTTTCCAGTCTATAAGACATACGTCGTATTCTTCTCCAACCTTGTGTGCTGACAGAACCTCATCAACACATTCTGCTCCGGTCATTACCCACTTCGATTTGATTCCAAGATTCTCAAGAAGCAATGTAGTATGGATACAACAATCACGATCATCATCAGCGACAAGAACTTTTAATGCTTCCAGTACTCGATGATTGTATGAAGACTTTTCTTCTTTAGATTCTGCAGTATCAAAGTCTAATTCGACTTTAAAAGTGCTGCCTTTCTCTAATTCGCTGTTAACCGAGATAGTCCCGTCCATAAGCGTAACTAAATTTTTGCAGATAGACATTCCGAGACCTGTGCCTCCAAATTGATTGCTTGCGGAAGTGTTTTCTTGCTCAAAAGGAAGGAATATACGTTTTACAAATTCTTCACTCATGCCTATACCGGTGTCACTTACTGTAAAACGCAGACGTATACGCCCGTTTTTCTTTTGTATCTGCCGTATTTCCATGCGGATTGAGCCGCCAGGCGGCGTAAATTTTATTGCATTGGATAGCAAATTAATCAGAATTTGGTTTAGTCTAAGCGAGTCTCCAATTAATATTGTATCGGTTAGGTCTATCAAAGGCATTGAAAATGTTATACCCTTTTCTGCAGCCTGCGGATATATGATTGATGTGATTGATTCAGCCACGCTTTCCAGGTTAAAAATCTCGTGGGCGATAGTCATTTTTCCTTCATCAATTTTTGACATATCAAGAACGTCGTTAATAAGTGTCATGAGATGCTTAGATGAGTATCCGATTTTTTCCAAACAGTCTTCTACGCGCTTCCTGTCTTCTATGTAGGCGCCCGCGATAGTAGTCATTCCAATTATCGCATTCATTGGCGTCCGAATTTCATGGCTCATTCTAGAAAGAAAGTTTTGCTTTGCAGCGTTGGCATTCTGAGCGTTTATCAGGGCGTCTTTTAAAGCCTGTTCTTTAATAATTTTTTCAGTTCGATCAGAAAGAGAAACAATATAGCGAACTATTTTATCTTGACTGATTTGAGGGAAGCTTTGCGCCAAAATCCAGCGTACTTGTCCGGATGGGTTCTTCATTCTGAATTCAACGCTTTTGCTTGACGTTGTTCCAGTTGGCTTAATAAACTCCATAAAATCAGTTTTATCTTCATTGATAATCAGATTCAACAAAGAATCTGTTTCTTTAAATATAGAGCGTTCTTTTATACCGAGAACACGCTGACAGTTATTGCTGACATACTCTAATTCTGCATGCTCTTTGTTATAGATTAAGAAAACTTCATCTACGTTGGAAGAAAGAATATCAAACAAGTGTTCGCGGTATTGAATCTCGCGAATGTTTTTTCTTTCACGCCAAAAAGCAAATAAAAAGTAAGCCGGCAGGAAGATAGTGAGTAATAAAGAAGAAAGGATAGCTGTGGTTGCTGTATTAGCGGAATGTTTTTCTAAACCTTTAATTTTTTGATCCGCAAACGCAATGATTTTTGTTAGCGCTGCGTCTACAGCGTCATATTTAGGATATATATTTTGCTCTACATATAAAGCTGTTTCTTCTTTAGTCATTGGTAAAATAAGAGGCAGTGAATCATTTTGAGTGTTTTTTAGGTCATTCATTGCATTAAGCAGTTGGATGGTGTCTTCACTCGGTCCAAGATATTGGTTGGTAATAATTTCAATTGCATTATATTGCATATTATAACGGCCGTTTAATAATTGCTGAACATTATCTATCTCCCATGAAGGTTCCGCGACAATATTTAACAGAAAACTTTTCATGTCCAGCAAACGTGACCGCATTGCACGAGACTCATTTGAGACAGTGTAAGGGTGGTTATAAATCATTGAAGCTGTTTGATGAAGCTGATAAGTAGAAAAAATGCTGAATGTGGATAGAAATATAGAAAATGCACAAATTATAAACATTACTACTTTTTTGAGTTTGTTTTTTCTTTTTTGCTTACTCATTAACATATACTCCTTTGTCCCCCGAGAATATTTTCGCTATTAGATGATTTAAGGCAGGTTATTTTTCGATCATAATTTTTAATAGAAAAAACATTAAATTTGGACATTTAAAAATTATATATACAAGTGTTCAAAATATCTCCCTTGTTATTTTGATTGTACATATGGTAATATTTTATTAATTAAAAAAATACAACACAAACCAACTTGTTATATAATTTATATATATACAAGTTTCTAAAACAATTTTAAATTTTTGTGCCTAAATAACAATTTTATGTATATGTAATAGCTGCACCATATTTTGTTAACGTTTATTATAACACGTATTAAATATAAAAGCAAGATATTATTTAATTCTGATTTTTAATTAATTTTATTGCAGAGGAAAATAAAATAGCGGCAAAACAGCCCTAATCTGTACGGACTGTACAAATTAAGGCTGTTTACATAGCTGACGTTTTTTTATGTAGAGTGCGATATTCTTTTGGTGTTATATTGAAATTTTTCTTGAATACTCTGTTAAATGTGCGGGAGCTTCCGAAACCCGACAATTCACCGATAACAGTAAGAGGCAGTTGTGTTGAGCGAATTAACTTTGCGGCATGTTCAGATCTAAGCATACCAATATAAATGTTAAAGCTAGTGTTTAGTTTATCAGAAAATATATTTGTTATTATATGAGGATTTACACCAAATTTATGAGATATATCTTTGAGAGTAATGTCGTTATTAAAACTTGTTTCTATATATTTTAATATTTTGCACGTTAGATTAAGAGAACCCAGTTTATTTGTTTGAACCAAATCTATACTTTCTATTAAGTCGGATAACAATATCATACTGCAGCTTAATAATATAATATTATCTGTCTGTGTTAAGATTTGGTTAAATATCATCTTTGATTTATCACCGGCTGTATTTTGGGAAATTTTATAGTTTTTTTGTTTCAGTATATGTATATTTGGACAAACTTGTTTATATATCTCGGGTTCATATTTTAAAATTAAAATTTTTGATTTTATGTTATCGCATGTAGAATAACTATGAAGGTATTCCGGAAATATTATAGCTGTATCACCTGTATTAAGAATATATTCATTGTCTTTAATTTTAATTTTTTGACTACCCTCAATGACTTGACAAATTTCAAGCTGTTCATGAATATGTCCTTTAGTATTTATAGAGTTATTTAATTTATAAATGTTAAGACCGTTTATAAGTTTAAAATCTGAATTCATATTTTACACCCCATATTATAAATACAATATTTTATATTATTTTATAATCAGTTTTTTACGGTATTCTCTGGGAGTTATTCTGAAATTATTATAAAATGTTCGGTCAAAGGTGCGTACACTGCTAAAACCAGACATGGTACTGATGTTTTCGAGTGAGTCGTTGGTACTTCGGATTAATTTTGCAGCAATATTGCTTCTTATTATGCCTAGGTAAGTTCTGAAATTAACTCCGATTTGCTCAGAAAAAATTTTAGAAACAGTGAATTTATTAATATATAATTCTTTTGATAGTGTGTCAAGAGTTATATTTTCACGGTAGTGTTCCTCGATATATGATATTATTTTATATTCATTGCTGATTTTTATATTATTATTATTAATTGGGATTGGCTCAAGTTGATTAATGAGTTTTTTTACTGCTATTGTACAGTAGAAAAACTGACGAATTTCAGAAAAATCTTCTATCATGTATTTGAAAATTTGTGACATGAAATCATCTATTTGATTTTTATATATTTTGTATTGATTAAAGGTGTAGTTATCGAAAAACTCTTTAAATTCTTGTATACGCTGTGATTTAAAAATGATACTAACAAATTCGGCGTTTTTATTATATTTGTTGTTTTCCTCAGAATCTATTCGAAAGCAGCTGTGCACATATCCAGGAGGTATGAGTACAGCTTCTCCGGTATTTAAAATATATGTCTGTTCGTTTATAATTAAATGTTGTATACCGCTGAATAAGTATATTATTTCAACTGAATTATGGATATGAGGCAGAAATTTAACTTCGCGTTTGTTATGAATAATACGAATATCTTTTGTATTGAGTTCATAATATGGCTCGTTTGACATTATAACACCGCCTTTAAATATTCTTTATTTTAATTTTAACACACAAGAAAGATTAAAACAAGACAAAAACAGAGATGAATAAGACAAAAATTGAATACAAATGGTTAAATAAAAAGTTGACAATCTTTGTCTGAAACTGCTCCTTTTTTGTCTTGTTAATAAAATACGGATATGTTATATTGACTTTAGATAAACCGGTTGAAATCATCTAAAAATTAATTTTTAAATTGAAAGGAGAATTTAAGATGATAAGAAGATTGTTTTGTGTTTTAGCAGTAATGTGTATGGTGATGGCATTAGCGGTTACGCCTGTTTGCGCAGAATATCCCAGTAAGCTTTCAGCAAGAGAATTATTGAAACTATCTTTAGATTACTGCAGCAGTATGGATCAAAGTAAATATATAAATGAAACATGGGATGTGTTTAATGAAGCGTTAGAAAACGCATGGAAGATATATAATAATTCCGGAGCTTCTGAAGTGGACATGACTACAGCAAGAGGAAGTCTGGAAAAAGAGAAATCAAGATTAAAATTTGTGCAGTCTGATGAGCCTGAAGATCCATTAAGTTTTCGTTTATTAGATAAGAATGAAGTTGTGAATGAAATGGGAGTAGGCTGGAATCTTGGAAACACTATGGATGGAACGAGCAACGATTGGAGCGACGGATATATGATTCCGTGCGAAACAGGCTGGCAACCCAATGTGACTACTAAAGAAATGATTAAATCTATTCATGATGCTGGTTTTAATACAATTCGTATTCCGATTACGTGGGGAACAATGATTGATGATGAAGATGGGTATTCTATAAATCCGGATTGGATTTCAAGAGTTCAGGATATAGTTGACTACTGTATTGATTTGGATATGTATGCAATAATAAATATACATCATGACGGCGCTGAACAATACGGATGGCTTCGCGTTGCGGCAGACGACATAGATAGTGTATATGAAAAATTTGAAGGAACGTGGAGAAGTATTGCTTCATATTTTAAAAACTATGATGAGCATTTAATCTTTGAGTCAATAAATGAACTGACATGTATGGAAGGGGATATGAAAAATTCCAGTCAGGCTAAAGCCTATGATATACCTATAATTGTTAACTTAAATCAAATCTTTGTAAATGTGGTTCGCTCAACCGGATCAAACAATCTTTATCGCTATTTGTCGGTTGCATCCCATTATGCAAATGGGGGAACTGAGGATAATTTCATTATGCCTGAAGATACATATAATATTGATAATAGATTGATGTTTACAACCCATATTTATAAAAACAATACTGCTGTATCTTGGAAATATGATGAAGCTTATGAAGTTATTAATGTTTTGAAAAAAATATGTAAAAAGTTTTCTGATTATCCGATTATATTAGCTGAATATGGAAATAGATATCACGAGTTTCAAGGTAATCCTTCGGGGGCAAATGATATACAGCGAGGATACTATGATGAAATAGTAACGAAAGGAAGCAAAGTTTGTGGTGCTGTTCCTTGTGTGTGGGACAATGGAACAGGAGGAGACTTTTCTATATGGGACAGAGTCAATAATAAACCGATATGGAAGAATATTACCGATAGTATGATGAGGGGACATTATATTGAGCCTTCCGAGTTGAATTTAAATGATGTAAATCTGACAGATATAATTGAAAATCCTCAAATTAATAAAATAACTGATATAAGCGGACTGCCTGATAGTTTAACACTGGAATACGGTGAGGTTAAAAATCTAAATTTTAATACTGAGCCTGCAGAAACAAATGATGTATTGTTATGGAAGTCATCAGATGATAGTATAGTTACTGTACATAGAGGAATTATGCGTGCAAGAGCTGTAGGGTCTGTGACAATTACGGCTTTTTCTCAGAGCGGAAGCTGTGAAAAAACATTTGCTGTTACTGTAAAGCCGTCAATTTCTGATGTTCCTGCAAATGAAATATTGACTGCTAAAGACAAGTATGAAATAGGTGAAAATAGAGCGGAATATATAAATGCCCAAATATTACCATCAGAATCTGATGATGATTTAATATATGTTTCAGATGATGATTCTATTGTTACAGTAAATAAATTTGGAAAAATGGTAGGTGTCAAAATAGGTAAAGCACAGGTGACGGTTCAATCTGCAAGCGGTCTTAAAAAGAAAATAGATATAGAGGTTGTAGACGCTGAACCATATTACCAGGAGATTGAGGAGACAATAAAATCTTTAAAGTTTGAAGACGATGGAAAATCTGATACAATTCCACTGCCAACTGTGGATGGGTATAAGTTTGAATGGAAGACAAATACCAACGACAAATATTCATATGTGAATGATGGAGGAGCCATTACTGTTATTAGGCCCGCGTATGGAGAAGCAAGTGTTGAGTCAAGTGTAAAGGTAACAGCCTATAATGAAATTACCGGATATAGTTTAACATCAACTGTAAAATTTAATATCAGTCCTTATATTAATACCGATGGTTCCGGAAGTGTTAAGTGTAATTTTTATCTTGACAATAAATATAAAGATGACGAAACTTTTGTTATAAAGTTCTATAAAAAGGGCGCTTTAGTAAAGAGTTCTTCTGTATCTGTTCCTTCAAATGTTAATATATACAGTGAATCTATAAGTGGTATCCCGAACGGAGATTATATAGTAAAATTTACGCCTATGAGTGATGTTATGAGAGTAAAGGAGTCGTCACAAGAAGTTAATATTATTCCTGATAATGAAACGAGTTTAAATGTATTAGCTGCACAAATGGTGTATACAAATATTAAAGCGTGTGAAAGCATTAGTCCAACTGATAATATTACAGTAATTGATTTTCTTGAAAAAATGACTGATAAAGAACGTCAGGATTTTAAAAATTCAAAGACGATAAGATTAAATTACACGGTTGTAGTATCTCCGGAAAACATTAGTAATACTGCATTTATAGATATACTGGGAGGAGATATTCCTGTTGAGTATCAGGCAAGTTCGGACAGTTCGAGATATACACGTTTGAGAATATACAAAAGATGGAATCAGCTTGATATGATTGATGGAACTTTGGCTAACTGCAGCGGTTCTAAGGATATAGAAGGGCACCAAAAATTAAATATTGGCGGAAAGTTTCAAGATGGAACTATAGAATATCAAATCTCGCTTCTAATTGATTATGAGAATCAAACAATTACACAAGGAACAAAATCGTCTGTTGGTTCTAGTGACTTTATTTTTACAGGTTTTCCGGCTGACGCAGATAGATCAAAGCTTAACCTTATTGCGTATAATAATTTGGGAACACAAGAAGTATATACGATAAAAGATGTTACTTTATCGTTTGAGCAATTGGTTTATCCGGAAGTTGATGATTTTAAGTATTCAATAGTTAGTATTAATAGAAATGCAAATAACGTTGAGGTATCAGTAGAGGGCGAAGGAGAGGCAAAACTTATCTTAGCTTTATACAATGGTTCTGACATTTTGTTAAAGACTGATATGAAAGAGATTAACGGAACAGGAACTTATGATTTTATGGATTATATAAATAGTGAAGAACCAAATATATCACTGAAAGCATTTTTATGGAAAAATACTGATGAGATAATACCAATATCAATGCCTTTATCATACTAATATTTATATTATTATAGATTGTAAAGTTGGTATATAATTAGAATTAGAAAAATGATTATTTATAATTAAATTTGACAGAAGCTTTTTTTATAAAGTTTATTAAATAATTTATTAGTTTTATGGATGAGAATCATATTGGATTAAATAATAAAAAACCATTGCTTTAAGCAATGGTTTTTTTGGCGGAGATGGAGAGATTTGAACTCTCGCGCCGCGTTAACGACCTATACCCTTAGCAGGGGCACCTCTTCAGCCAACTTGAGTACATCTCCGAATTCGCTGCAGTTAATTTTAACTAAACCGCTCTGTATTAAATTTGAAAAAAACGACACAGAAGTTTATCCTGTGCCATAGCGCCTTTATAAAAAGGAATGGCGGAGAGGCAGAGATTCGAACTCTGGGTGCTTTCGCATCACTAGTTTTCAAGACTAGCTCCTTAAACCGCTCGGACACCTCTCCGTATTATACGACTTTTAGGACAAACCTATCACGTCGCGACTTGATAAGTATACCATATACTAGAAAGGTTTGTCAACACTTTTTTTAAAATTTTTTTAATTTTTATATGACTTTTTTTCTACATAATTACAGCTTCGGTTATAAACACTGCTAGGCTTGATAATAAGGCAACAGTTATTAGGCTCTTTTGCATATATGATAGCGCTATTGCTGCTGCAAAGCCTATAACAGCAGAATATATGCTAGAGGTTGAATAGAGTATAGCCGGGAATATCATGGCGCCTAAAACTGCATATGGCATATAAAAAAGAAAGGATAACAGAAAACGGTTTTTAATCTTTTTTCTTATTATTGTTAATGGTATCATTCGTATTAAGTAAGTAGGAACGGCCATAACAGCTATATATATTAAAATTTTAAGGTTGTCCATCGATGCCATCCTTCCCATTAGTTTCATCTGTATCAATTGGGGCGAAATAAGCGCCCAGACCGGCACATACAAGTGCACAGATTATTATTACAAAACCATTCGATACCATATTAAGAACAGGAAACCACTTAAAGCACGAGCTGAGAAGCACAGCTCCAAATAATACATATAAAACAGCCTTATTATCTTTTGCCGGAGGAACAACAATGGCTATAAACATTCCGTATATGGCGATACCAAGCGCGCTTCTGATTGATTCAGGCAGAAGCATACCGGCGGCTGCTCCAACAAGTGTTCCTAGAGCCCAGCCTATATATGGTATTGTCATAAGTCCGTACATATATTTGGGTCCCAATTGAGCCGGCTTAGTTGTGGATACTGCAAAAATTTCATCAGTTATGCCAAAAGCTATTCCCATACGGTTTAATCCTCCGATGCCGCCGAATAGCTTTTGAGATACCGAGACTGACATAAGAGCGTATCTCATATTGATTACAACCTGCGTCATTGCAACTTCGAGATAAGAAGCTCCGCCAAGCATAAGGGAAAGCCCGGCAAATTGTCCTGCAGAGGTAAGATTTGTCATTGAAATAAGAAGCGCCGCCCACACAGGAAGTCCTCCCATTGCCGCCATTATCCCGAACGTAAAGGATACCGACAGGTATCCTAAACCTATCGGTATTCCATCTCTCACACCTTGAGAGTATCTGTTTTCTATAAATTCTTTTGTATTGGATTTCATAATAACTTGTTTTTGTTTGTCTCCTGAATTTTATTTTCCGGTGCTTCCAAAGCCGCCGTTTCTTACACCTGTCGCATCATCGTCAACGGTGATGCCGTATTGAACAAATATACCCTGTGCGAAAGCGTCCCCCTGTTTTAGCGAAACAGTTTTTCCTGTATTTGTGTCGTTTGTTATTTTTATAAAGATATGACCCTCGTTATCAGAATTATAGTAGTCGCTGTCAATTATTCCGACAGTATTATTTAGCTGAAGTCTAAATTTAAAACCAAGCCCGCTTCTGGGGTAAAGGCATAAGACCCAGCTGTTGTCTATTTTTGTTCTTATTCCGGTAGGTATCATTATTGTTTCATTTGGCTTTAGTTCAAAATCCAAAGTCGAATAAAAATCATAACCGGCACTTCCTGCTGTTGCGCGTTTTGGGAGTTTTATACTTTCATAAGTTTTTTTAATTTTATCTATATCAGTACTGCCGAAGCAGTTATTCCATCCTTCGGTAAACTGTTCTATACTGACTTTTTCAAATTTTGCTATACCTGTCATAATCGTCTCCTTTATGTTGATTTTATGCTTTTGTATACAAAACTATATCATCGCGGCTTTGTTTAACATCTATAACTCTTTGGTTGGTGCTTCCGCGCCAATGTAGTTTTGGATCCAGTTTGTCTTTCACAAATTTTCCGTCAATAAGTATATCTATGTATCTTATAACCGTCAAGTCTTTTATGTCTTCCCAATTGTATCCGGTGTAGAGCCAAATAGTTTTGTCCGGATATTTTTCTTTTATTTCTTTTGCCAGCGTTTCAACCCCATTTATATTAGATTGATATAATGGATCACCGCCTGTAAATGTTATACCGGATATATGTGGTTTGTCAAGTTCTGTAAAAATTTCTGACTTTTCATCTTCTCCGAAAGGCAGTCCTCCGTCAGGATCCCAGGTTATTGGGTTATGACAGCCTTCGCATTTGTGCTCACAGCCTGCTACCCATAACACCACTCTCAGACCGTCTCCATTCAGCATGTCGTCTTTGGTTATATTATGATATCGCATATCTTACATACTTCTCCTGTCTTTAATTTCAGCCATTTTCGCATCGTTAAGCCGGGTGTCTCCCTTAACGCGCGAATATGACAAATATCCGTTCATACGGTCGATTTTAGTGAGGTTTTTGCTTCCGCACTTAGGACATACGTCCATTTCAAGCTCGCTGTGACCGCAGTCGTCGCAGTATGCCAACGAGAGATTAACTCCTTCATAAAAGCCCATATCCATAGCCCGGTGAATCAATGTCTCTATTGCTTTTTTATTATAGTCAATAGGATATTTTACATATTGAATTTTTCCGCCGTTCATAAGGTCCCAAAATCTTTTTTCCAAATCTTGTTTTCTGATAGGAGAAATATCTTCTGAAACATGACAGTGAAAACTGTTGCTGACATATTCCCGGTCGGAAACGTTTTCTATTATGCCATACTTTTTCCTGAATTGTTTTACCTGCAGACCGCACAAGTTTTCAGCGGGCGTTCCGTAAAGTGCATAAAGGTTTCCGTCTTCTTCTTTAAACTGAGCTACCTTTTTATTAATGTGTTCCATGACTTCTATAGCAAACTGTCCGTCTTCAACCAAAGATTTTTTATTGTGAAGCTGCTGCAGTTCATTTAGAGCAGTTATTCCAAAAGAGGCGGTAGCCGTCTTTAACAGCGGCTTTATCTTGTCGTGAATACCCAAATGTCCTCCGTAAAATCCGCCTTCACAATAAGCGAGAGGATTGGTGGAAGCCCGCATTTCTCCTAGATATTCATAAGTGCGTATATGTAACTTTCTTATAAGCTCCAAATAATAGTCAAGGACCTCATAGAAATCTTTGTTCTCTTTTTCGGCCTTAGCGTATATCATTGGAAGGTTTAAGCTTACTGCGCCTACGTTAAATCTTCCTACATATACCGGTTTATCATTATCGTCAGCGGGATTCATGCCGCCTTTTTCGTACCACGGTGACAAGAAAGCACGGCATCCCATAGGAGATACGACTTTGTTATATTTCTTGTATATACCGGCAACATATCCATCGCCTGTAAGAGACAGCCAATCAGGATACATAGTTTTAGCGGAGCATTCAACTCCGGCCTTGAACACGTCTTCAAGCTCTTTGCCCGGTCCGTGAAGATTCTCATCATAAAGAAATACGATTTTAGGGAATAATACAGGTTTCTTGCATTCCTTTTTACCCTGACCGTTCTTGTGAACTTTTAAGAGTGAGATGGTTGCCATTTTTTCAAAGCGTTTTGTTCCGAGACCTGCGGTGACCGTTATAAACGGATAATCGCCGCGGCTGGAGGCAACAGTGTTAAATTTATATTCCCAGCCCTGAAAGCCCTGTTCATAGTCTCTCTGCACATCTTTTATAGTTTCACGTTCAGCTGTTTCCTCAGACAAACCCATTTCTAAATAGCGGGCTTTATTTTGGGCATATGTTTTTTCAGCATACGGAGCCAAAAGTTTGTCTACTTCAGGAACTGTAAAACCTCCGTATTGCTGACTTGCTGCTGACAATACAATGTCGCCTATAACATCAAAAGCAACCGCTAAAGTTTTGGGTTCGTTATACCAAAGGTTGCCCATTTCAAAACCGCCGCTTAAAACAGTTTTAACATCAAACAGACAACAGTTCATAGTGTCTCGCCTTGCGGACATATCGTGTACGTAAATATAGCCGTCGCGGCAAGCCTGGAGTTCCTCAACAGTCATAAAGAACTTTTGATAAAGTTCTTTGTTGAGCTGGTTAAAAATGAGTGAGCGTTTGGTGGAAACTAAAGCTGAATCCGAGTTTGAATTTTCTTTGTCTCCTATGTACATAATTGCCTGACTCTTTTGATAGACTTCGTCCAGCATGTGAACAAAATCCTGTTTGTAGTTTCTGTAGTCTCTGTAGCTTTTGGCTACCACAGGATTGACCATATCAAGCGCGCCCTCAACTATGTTGTGCATTTCGGCGATATGGATTTTATCCTTTTGCATATTAAGAACCCTGCTGTCTACGAAGGCACAAATTTTGTGTATGTCTTCATCAGTAAACTCAACTAAGGCGCGGTTAGCTGATTTTTTTACTGCGACAACTACTTTCTTTACGTTGTAATCTTCTTCTGTTCCGTCTTTCTTAATAATTTTAATCATACAAAACACTCCTAAATTATACTATTGTGCGGATTTAAGTCCGGTAAACCTTTTTGTGCGGAAAAACTGTAACGTAAAATTGTTGTTTAAATATATGTATTTGGCAATATATTTAAATCTCTAATGCTTTATTACTTAAAACTGAAATTTCGGGAATTTTTCTCGAATCACAACATTTTGCGTTAAATGTAAATTTACTAACACAACATATAGTATAATAACATATGTTGTAAAAAAATACAATGGCTTTTTTTGTCTTATTTCATGACTTTTTTGTAACATCAATAAAGCGTTATATAACGGCACTTCTATAAAAACTATTTGCTTTTTGTAATACAACTTTAATTGAAACTACTAAAATATTGTCAATTAATAAAAATTTCGGTATGAAAAATATGGTAATATTATTTTTTGTAACGTTACTGTAACCGGTCGTTAAACTACATGTAAAAAAGATTATAGCATATTCAGGAAATCAAGACAAGAGGAAAATATAATATAGATAAAATTCAGATATAAATTAAAAATAAAATAATTCCAAACCTAAATAAGAAATAAATAGTGTTTGGATTTAATTATTAAGGAACTGGAAACATTTATTAAATTCCTTGATTTTCAGGTTTGAATAATGTATAATGCTTGATAGAAAATAAAGGCTGATGGTTATATTTTAAAGCATATCCTGTCGGCAATTTTGGAGAACGGCAAATGAAAAAGTCAATTTGTTCCATAAAAAAAGTTATTCTAAAAGCACTTATGTTTAGTGTTTTATTTTTGTTTCCGCTTAACGGTTCGTTTTGTTATGCAATGGTTAACGGCGCAGGGCGGCAGAATTTGTACAGCCAAAACCTGATGTTAATAACGGTGATGTGCTGCGTCATTTTAATCTTGTTAATATGTTTAGTGTTTCTAGTAAACAAACTTCTTAAAACGAAAAAAATAATTAATAAGAATATGGAAAATGAAAAGATTTTAAACGGTCTTGTAAATACTGTTGTGTATAAGATTATGCCTGACGGAATAGAAACTTTGTATTACAGCGACGGAGTGCCAAAGCTTTTGGATATGACCAAAGATGAATATGACAATTGGGTATCAGACGGAGACTTAATTGAAAAGTGTGTATATAAGGGGGATTTGCCCCGGTTTATGAGAATGTATGAAAGAGTGTTAAATAATAAATATCCTAATATGAATATAAATTTTCGATTAAATACGAAAAATAATGTTCATACTTGGATACACCTCAATGCGTTTAGAATACGTGAGGAGAACGGTTATCCGGTATTTGCCGCACTTTTTTCGGAGGGTTCGGACGAAGCTAAAATGTATCGGAAAATAATCGATGATTCTCCGACCGGCGTTTTTGTAGCATCGGTAAGTAATGATGAAATACTCTATGCCAACAGCGCCATGTATAGATTAGGACTGTGTGACAGCGGTGAGATTTTAGGCAGAAATTGCTATGAGGTTTTCTTTGGCCGCAGAGAACGCTGTGAGTTCTGCCGGAAGGAAAATTTGAGTTATAACTCTCTGCTGGTATGCGAATTGTTTAACAGGGATATGACAAGGCATTACTGCAACAGTGCCAGACTCATAGATTGGAATGGTATTCCTGCATATATTGAATACATAAGCGAGGATACAGAAAGTTTTTTTGCTTATAAAAAGCGTAATGACCTGATTAATAATTTCCCGGGCGGCGCCGGAATATGCGAGATGGAAGACGGCAAGTTCAGGGTGTCTTTTCTCAATGAAGGCTATTATAAAATGCTGGGACGGAATATGGAAGATTCTATGAGTATTGAGAAAAATCATAGTCTAAACTATATTTATCCTGATGACAAAAAGAAAATTTTAAGTGAAATAGCTTCTTTAAATGAATGCGGACAGATAGGAGAATGTACGGTTCGTGTTGAGACAAGCGAACCGGGCGTTTTAAAATGGATTAATATGCGCGGCACCTTGTCTGAAAAAGACGGGGATAAAAAAGTCTTTTACGTTTCTTTTTCAGATGTTGATGAATCTAAGAAAGCCAGTATTAAGCTTAATGAAGCATATAAAAATCTTGAACTCAGTGAAAAGATGCTGAATGAGGCAATAAGACATTCAGAAATAAAATTATGGGAGTATTTCCCGGAGACAGGCTGCGTTGTCTGGACTTCTCCGTTTGAAAATGATTTTGACGCGGAGAATATTATGGAAAATTATCCTGACTCATGGATTGAAATGAACATTACCGCGCCCGAGAGCGTTGAGGATTTAAAACGTTTTTATAATGAAGCTAAGGCTGGAAAAACCGAAGGAACCTGTGAGATAAAGAATAAATTTAAAGACGGTTACCGCTGGGAGAGGCTGAATTTTACATCAATCCCGGGCAAAGGAGAAGAGCGGACAAAAGTTATTGTCACAGCTATAGATATTACCAAGCAAAAAGAAGCTGAAAAAAGGTTCGAAGAGGAGCTTGCAAGAAAGAGCGCCCTTGAGGCTGATTCTGTATCCAGTATTACATATAATGTTTCTAAGGATACTATAGCTGAGGCGGTTACCAATAACGGTCACCGCAATATAATTAAGCAGAATTGCAGATTAAGCGACGCAGTGTCAGGTATGTATGAATTTATGGCGTCAGATAAGGACATAGAAATATGCAAAAAAGAGTTTAATCAAACGACTATGCTCAATAATTATTATAATGATTGCAGAAAATATGAGGTTGTTTATTGCATTACGCCGCCGGATGGGAAAGATAGAATTAAATATTATTCAGCGGATATCAGTATGGCTGAAGACCCCAGGTCTAAGGAGATTTATGCTTTTGTTTATACTCATGATGTAACCGATGATATATTAAAAAAGGAAGTTATTGAGAGCGCAATTGAGGAAGAAGTAGACTTTATTTCATACTTAAATTTGAAAACTAATATTGTTAAAATGCTGAATTATAAAAAAGACGCCGTAGCTCTTCCAGGAACTGAACCACGAGATTATACGGAAAGCAATATGGTAAATATACCCGCTATGATTCCACCGGAGGAACAGGAGGAATGTTTTAAAGCCTTCGACGTTGAAAACATAAAAAAAGAGCTTATAAACAAAGATGAGTTTTCTATAATTCATTCGGTTTACAATAAGAGGAATCCTAATGAAAAGAGACGTGTGAAACATAGGATTTATTATCTGAATGAGCGGTGTGATATAATAGTTTTTGTACGCAGCGATATAACTGATGTTTTTAATCAGGAACAGGAAAAAAACCGGCAGCTTCAAGACGCACTTAGACAGGCAAAGCAAGCTAATGCTGCCAAGAGCGACTTTTTATCAAGGATGAGCCATGAGATAAGAACTCCGATGAATGCTGTTTTAAGTTTGGCAAGTTTAGGCGCTGAGGATTCTAAAGATCCTGAAATGACTGAGTATTTTAAGAAGATAAATGATTCCGGGAAATATCTATTGGGACTGATTAATGATATTTTAGATATGTCCAGGATTGAACGTCAAAAAGTTAAGCTGAATCCCGAAATAGCAGAGCTGGATAAGTTTTTTTCTACTATTATGTCTATTATAAAACCATTATATCAGGCAAAGAATATTGACTTTGTGTTTGACAGGTCAGAATTTAAAAGAAAATATGCAAAAATTGATGTTATGCGTACACAGCAAATATTAATAAATCTCTTAAACAACGCTATAAAATTTTCTGATAACGGCGGCAGGATAGAATTTACCGCGTTATCTTTGAATAGAGGCGGTAAGGAATATAATAAGTTTATTATCCGTGATTACGGCGTGGGTATGAGCAAAGACTTTTTGAGCCGTGTTTTTAATCCGTTTGAGCAGGAACAAAATAAATTTTCTTCGTCTCAGGAAGGTACTGGATTAGGACTGGCGATATCGAAAAATTTGGTCAGCCTAATGGGCGGAACCATAGAAGTTGAAAGCGTTATAAATCAAGGAAGCACTTTTACTGTGGAGATACCGGTTTCAGAGCCGGGAGCGGAAGAAATAAGAGAATTTATTGATTTAAAAAGAGATTCAAAGAATACTTGTGATTTAAGCGGCAGAAGAGTTTTGCTTGCGGAGGATCATCCGATAAATACAGAGATAACCGTTAAGCTTTTGGAAAAACGCGGAATGGTTGTTGAGCATGCAGAGGATGGAGTGATTGCTGTAGATATGTTTAAAAAATCCAAACCGGGTTATTATGACGCTGTTTTGATGGATATAAGGATGCCGAATATGGATGGGCTTGAAGCTGCTGAAAAAATTCGGAGTCTAAACAGAAGCGACGCAAAAACAGTGCCTATAATTGCTATGACGGCAAACGCGTTTGATACTGATATAGAGAACTCAATTAATGCAGGGATGAATGCGCATTTATCAAAGCCGATAAAACCTGAGGAGGTTTATAAGACGCTTGAAATTTTAGTAGGACGGGTGTAACGTTTTAATGATTTTGAGAACTGAATTACATTAATAATTATAATATTTATTGGTTGCAGAAAATATTTTTTGGAGGTTAGTATGGAGAATTCCGATGTATTTGATCCTGCCTGGAAAGATGAGGAGTATGATTCAGAAAATGGTCTGAGTCCTCAGCAGGTAAGGGAGAGAGTGGGGAAGGGAGCGGTGAATGAATCTGTGGATTCATCTACCAGAACATATGGGGAGATTGTTAAAAGTAACGTATTTACTTATTTTAATCTGATATTTGTTATTTTAGCTCTATTGCTTCTTATTGTAGGCTCTTTCAAGGATATGACGTTTTTGGGCGTTATATTTTTTAATACAGTGATAGGAATAGCCCAGGAATTTCGCTCTAAAAAGGCGCTTGACAGTTTGAAAATAATAAGCGACCCGAAAGCCACCGTAATAAGAGGCGGTGTGCAGGAAACGATACCCGTAGAAAACCTTGTTCTTGATGATTTAGTGATATTTTCGGCAGGGTGTCAGATACCGGCTGACGCAGTGGTGGTCTCGGGAAACGTTCAGGTTAATGAATCTCTTATCACCGGAGAATCCGAGGAGATAGCGAAAAAAGCCGGAGATGAATTGCTGTCAGGCAGTTTTGTGGTTTCCGGTGAATGCAGGGGCAGACTTCTGAAAGTCGGAAAAGAGTCTTATGTTTCTAAGTTGACGCTAAAGGCGACAAAAGATAAGCGTGAGGAAGAATCTGAGCTTATTCGCTCTTTGGATAAGCTTGTTAAGATTGTAGGCATTATAATTATTCCGATAGGTCTGACTTTGTTTATTCAGCAGATGTTTTTTGCGGGGGCGACATTCAGCGATAGTATAACCGGAATGGTAGCCGCCGTGATAGGTATGATACCTGAGGGATTATATCTTTTGGCAAGTGTAGCAATGGTTGTAAGCATTATGCGTCTTGCGAGAAAAAAAGTTTTGGTTCGAAATATGAAGTGTATTGAAACTCTGGCAAGAGTTGACGTTTTGTGTGTGGACAAGACCGGGACTATAACCGAGAATACTATGAAAGTCAGCCGCTTGGTGCCGGCAGAGGGAAAGGACTTAGATTGTATTACTGCGCTTTTAAGCAATATGGTTTCCGCTATGAGCAGCGATAATATTACTATGGAAGCCATGAAGGAATTTTTTACAAAGACTACAAAAGCTGAACCTGAAAAAGTGTTTTCGTTTTCTTCTCAGTATAAGTACAGCGGATGTATTTTGGGCGGTCAGAACTATGTTTTGGGTGCGCCTGAGTTTGTGCTCAGAGAGCAATTTGACAATTATGCCGAGGAGGTATACGAATATTCTGAGGAAGGCTATAGAGTTTTAGCGTTTGTTAAATATCTTGGAGAAATGACAGGCAAAGCCTTAACGGATAATGTTGAGCTTTTGGGTTTTGTTCTGCTTTCGAATCCGATACGTTCAACTGCAAAGGAGACTTTTCAGTATTTCGCTGAACAAGGAGTTGATGTAAAAGTTATATCCGGTGATAATCCGGTCACAGTGTCCAGAGTTGCGGAGGAGGCCGGAATTAAGGAAGCGGATAAGTATGTTGATGCGACTAGTCTTACAACTGACCAGGACATATATGACGCCTGTCTTAAATATAACGTATTTGGACGTGTTGTTCCCGAGCAGAAGAGACAGTTTGTGAAAGCGCTCAAAGCTCAGGGAAAAACGGTTGGAATGACGGGAGATGGCGTCAATGACGTTTTGGCGCTCAAGGAGGCGAATTGCAGTATAGCCATGGCATCCGGAAGTGAAGCGGCTTCTCAGGTGTCTCAGCTTGTTTTGGTGGACTCGGATTTTTCTAAAATGCCGTCAGTTGTAGGAGAGGGAAGGCGTGTTGTAAACAACATAGAGAGAACAGCCAGTTTGTTTTTGGTTAAAAATATATTTTCATTGCTGCTTTCATTGTTTTCAATGATTGCGGTGAATGGTTACCCCATGGAACCCTCACAGGTTTCGCTGGTGGCAATGTTTACGATTGGAATACCTGCGTTTTTCTTATCACTGGAACCAAACAAGAGCTTGATAAAAGGACGGTTTTTAACGAATGTTTTTACCAAGGCTGCTCCGGCCGGTATAACCGATTTTTTAGTGGTCAGTGCTTTAGTAGTGTTCTGCAGTATGTTTAATATAGATGAGGAAAGCGTTTCAACCGCCTGCACAGTGCTTATATCCGTTGTTGGGTTTATGATACTGTATCGTATTTCAAAACCTATGAACTGGCGGCACTGGCTTTTGATTATCGCTATGATAGCAGGCTGGATAGGCTGTGTAATTTTCTTAAGACCATTGTTTGGTATAACAGCAATGAGTGTTCAGTGCATAATGTTATTGGCAGTGTTTGCGCTGGTTGCCGACCCGGTGCTGAGATTTTTCAGCTTGATTGTTGATAAGTCGTTTTGGCGCTCAAAGATAGATAAAGTTCTGGGCATTGTGCACAGAAGATAAAACCTAAGAAATAAGCAAAATCAGATTTTGTTATTACCCGGCTAATGCTGATGCATTAGCCGGGATTTGTTTTATATATCAATATTATTGTCTCTATGCTGTGCTTTTTAAAGCATATAAATTAATAATGTAAATATATATACAAACTGCTCGTTTTAAGTGAAATGTCTTCATTAAGTATATAATTTTATTAATAATATTAGCGGATAAAAGTTTTATTATAATTTTACGGTTCTGACGGATTATATCCGTCAGAATTGTTTTGTTTCTATATTAATTATTATTGTGCTGGTTTTGATGTATTTGGCATACATTTAACAGGAGGTGCAATATAAAATGTTCAAAGCAAATTATAAACCAAATTCTGCTGCCGATATATCAGGCGGCGAAAACTATCCGGGGATAAGAGGGCGCGTAATATTCAGACAGCAGAAGAACGGCGTGCTGGTCACGGCAGATATATATGGTCTGCCTACGGGAGAAACAGGATGTGATTCCGGTGTTTTCGGCTTTCATATACACGAGGGCGAAGACTGCGGAAGCAATGGACAGGAACCGTTTTCAAACACTAAGGGACACTATAATCCGGGGGATTGTCCGCATCCGTACCATGCGGGAGATTTGCCGCCTTTATTTGAAAACGACGGGTATGCGTATATGTCATTTTTAACCAACCGTTTTACTGCGACCGAAATTATTGGCAGAACTGTGGTTATCCATCTTAAGCCTGATGACTTCCATTCCCAGCCCAGTGGAAACTCAGGGGAAAAAATAGCCTGCGGCGTTATAAAAGCGTTATAGGTATGTAAAATTTATCGAAACATAAATATTTAGGTTTTATTATTTAAAAAGATATGTTATAATAAAACGAAAGAATTAAAACATAATCTTTTATAATGTTTTATGAATATAATTTGCTGCCGCCATACTTACGGTTCGGCGGCAGCATTGGGTTAATCAATGAAAATATAAAAGAAAGGGGAGTATGATTAAATACGAGTTTAGTCATATACATAAGCTATGTATTATCAAAATAAAATTTGGATGGGTAAAAATGAAAACCCTATTTTTCTGTTTCCGCAGATGGCAAATCGTCACGGTTTGATTGCCGGAGCTACCGGTACAGGGAAAACGATTACATTAAAGGTGATGGCTGAATCTTTTAGCGATGCCGGAGTGCCTGTTTTTCTCGCAGATATAAAAGGAGACTTATTCCGGTATGAGCCAGCCGGGAGCTGACAGTGAAAGAATGCAGGGGTTAATAGCAAAGTTTGGATTGAGCGATGCGGGTTTTAAGTATCAGTCATATCCTACATATTATTGGGATGTGTTCGGGAACAAAGGTACTCCGATACGTACTACTGTTTCTGAAATGGGACCGCTTTTGCTGTCCAGAGTTTTGGGGCTTAATGATGTGCAGGAGGGAATTCTGCATATTATATTTAAGATTGCTGATGACCAAAAACTTTTATTGTTAGATTTGAAAGATTTAAAGTCTATGGTTCAATATATTGGAGACAACGCGTCAGATTTTAAAAATACCTATGGTAATATAACGACAGCAAGTATCGGTGCTATACAGCGCAGTTTAATCAAACTTGAGGAGGAGGGAGGAAACTCTCTTTTCGGGGAACCGGGACTGGACGTTAAGGATTGGTTTAAAACTGACGGCAGCGGCAGAGGATATATTAATGTATTAAATTGCGAAAAGCTGTTTTTGCAGCCTGATTTATACTCTGCGTTCATGCTGTGGATGCTTTCAGACTTGTATGAGATTCTACCGGAAGCCGGAGATATGGACAAGCCTAAAATAGTGTTTTTCTTTGACGAGGCGCATCTTTTATTTAAAGACGCCCCAAAAGAACTGCTGGAAAAAATAGAGCAGGTGGTAAGGCTGATACGTTCTAAGGGCGTTGGGATATTTTTTATAACACAGAATCCGATAGATATACCCGATACGGTATTATCTCAGCTCGGAAACAGAATACAGCACGCTCTCAGAGCCTATTCTCCAAGCGAGCAGAAAGCGGTTAAAGCTGCTGCGCAAACGTTTAGACCAAATCCGAAGTTTGATACTGAACAGGCCGTTACCGAGTGCGGAACCGGCGAGGCTTTAATATCATTTCTTGATGAAAAAGGCGTTCCTTCTATGGTGGAGCGGGCTAACATTCTGCCTCCTCAAAGTTTGATGGGACCTGTTGACAATAATATTATGGCTCAGATGATAGCTTCCAGTGATATGGGTGCAAAATATAATACTGTAATAGATAGGGAATCGGCTTATGAAATACTTTCAGCCAAAGCGGAAAAGAGTGAAATTGCTGAAAATAAGGCGCAGGAAGAGAAAATAAACAGGCAGCAGGAAGAGACAGAGGCTAAAATGAAAGCTGAAGCTATAAAAGAAGCCAAGGCTGAGCTAAGAGAAGAAAAACAGAGAGAAAAGCGTTATAATGAGATTGAAAAGGTGGCTAAAAGTATTTTGACTTCCGCGGGACGAACCGCTGTAAATTCTTTGGTTCGCGGTCTTTTAGGCTCGCTAAAAAAATAGGGGGAATTATGAGCAGATTTACTGACGAGTATAAAATCAAATATGAAGGTTGTTTAAAGCGCGTGCAGAAACCGGCCAGATATATCGGAAACGAATTTGGAAGCGTGCATAAGAAGTGGTCGGACGATATGCTGACTTTTGCGTTTTGTTTCCCGGATGTTTATGAGGTTGGAATGTCGCATTTGGGAATGAAGATTCTTTATCATATGCTGAATGAGCGTGAGGATACCGTTTGTGAGCGTGTGTTTGCTCCGTGGGACGATATGGAGCAGGAGATGAGAAAAGAGGGAATACCCCTGCTTTCGATGGAAAGTTATGTTCCGGTGAAAAATTTTGATTTTATAGGATTTACGCTTCAATATGAAATGAGCTATTCTAATATAGTGAATATGCTTGACCTCGCAGGAGTGCCGCTGCGCACGGCAGAAAGAACAGCCGGTGACCCGTTTGTGTGCTGCGGAGGACCATGCGCGTATCATGCGGAGCCGCTTTCGGATTTTGTTGATTTTTTTATCCTCGGAGAGGGTGAGGAAGTTAACAGCGAGATTATGGATGTGTATAAAGAATGGAAAAACAGCGGAAGTACAGACCGTGATGATTTTCTTATGTCAATAATACCTTTGGGCGGAGTATATGTGCCAAAGTTTTATGACGTAGAATATAATGATGACAACACTATCTCAAGATTTGAACCTAACCGTGAAGGGGTACCGAAACAGGTTAGAAAACGTATAATCCTCAATATGGATAACACTTATGTTCCAAAAAAACTTATCGTGCCTTTTATGGAGACCGTGCATGACAGAATAATGCTGGAGCTGTTCCGGGGATGTATACGAGGGTGCCGTTTTTGTCAGGCAGGGTATATATACCGACCGGTGCGCGAAAGAAGTGTTGACAAGCTGGTTGAGACTGCCGGGGAGTGCATAAAAAACACTGGATATGAAGAAATGTCAATGTCATCGCTCAGTACAAGCGATTATACCGATTTGGACGAGCTTACAAATAAGCTGCTGGATATAACAGTGGACAAGCGTATCAATCTTTCGCTTCCGTCCCTCCGTGTTGACAATTTTTCTATGGAGCTTATGAAGAAAGTTCAAAAGGTTAAAAAGAGCGGATTGACTTTTGCTCCTGAGGCGGGAACGCAAAGACTTAGGGATGTTATCAATAAAAATGTTTTGGAGAGTGATTTAATACGAACCTCCAATATAGCGTTCAGAGGCGGATATAACAGAATCAAGCTGTATTTTATGCTGGGTCTGCCCACTGAAACATATGAAGATGTATTAGGGATTGCCGAACTGGGCAAAAAAGTTATTGACGAGGGCTTCTTCTCCATACCGGTTGAGGAGAGAAAAGGCAGAAGCGTAAGCGTTACGATTAGTACCTCATTTTTTGTTCCGAAGCCTTTCACTCCGTTCCAATGGGAACCTCAGAATAAGATTTCCGAAATGGAGGAAAAGGCAAAATATTTAAAAGAACATATTGGTTCAAAGAAAATTGTTTATAACTGGCATAACAGTGATATCAGTCTTCTTGAAGCCGTCTTTGCCAAAGGTGACAGAAGGCTGGGAGAAGTTTTGATAACTGCGCAGAAACTTGGCTGCAAGTTTGACGGCTGGAGTGACTTTTTTGATTTTGACAAGTGGATGGAAGCCTTTAGAATAAATGGAATCGACCCTGAGTTTTACGCTTTACGCCGTATAGGATATGATGAAATTCTGCCATGGGATTACGCTGATATCGGAGTTCCGAAATCATTCTTGATAAAGGAGCATAAGAGGGCGTATGAGGAGAAGACAACTCCAACCTGCCGCGAAAAGTGCAGCGGCTGCGGAGCAGCCAGCTTTGGAGGAGGTGTCTGTTTTGAGTAAAAGACGTCTTAAATTTTCGAAGTTAAACATGGCTAAGTATATTTCACATTTGGATTTGCTGAGATGCTTTACACGTTCAATTATGAGGGCGGAACTTCCTGTGAAATACTCAAACGGGTTTAATCCTCATCAAAAGATAACGTTTTCACTTCCTTTGTCAATAGGTGTCACAAGCGACAGTGAATTCGTGGACATTGATTTTGAAGACGGAATAAAAGACAGTGAAATAATGGAGCGCCTCAATAATAATCTGCCGCCTGATATGCGGATATTAAATGTGGGAGACATAAAAGACAGCGCTAATGATATAGTTTCCGCAAAGTATCAGGTTAAAATTATATCGGATAAGGTCATAACCGATGAAAAAGTCAAGGGATTTTTTGATATGCCGGAATATACGATTATGAAAAAGACCAAAAAGAAAGGCGAACAGCCTGTAAATTTAATGGATTTCATAATTGATTACAGTATTTCGGAACATTCAGAAAGCAGTGACGGCAGTATACTGCAAATGGAACTAATTTTGTCTGCCGGAGGTCAAAAAAACTTAAAACCTGAAATTGCGGTAAAGGCGTTGTCGGACTATCTAGCGACGGAAATAAATATAATAAGTTATGATATACACCGAACTGAGATTTATATCAGTGAAAAAGAGGGTCTAAAAGTATTTGAGTAAATCTATGAATTTTGGTGAAAATGATATTAAATCTGTTTAACAGAAAATTGGAGGAATAATTATGAGAAGAATTGGGATTCTTACAAGCGGAGGCGATTGCCAGGGGCTGAATTCTGCCATTCGCGCTGTTGGAAAAGCCTTATATGAGCGATTCCAGAACGATGTTGAGATTTATGGAATTCAGGACGGTTATTATGGTCTGATAGAGGGCGAGTATAAAAAAATGGAACCCCGCGACTTTTCAGGGATTCTGACAATTGGAGGAACTATTTTAGGGACATCGCGTCAGCCGTTTAAGAGAATGAGGGATGTTGATGAGAACAATGTAGACAAGGTTCAGAAGATGAAAGATACCTATATGAAAATGGGTTTAAACTGTCTTGTCGTATTGGGCGGAAACGGCACTCATAAGACTGCGAATTTACTGAGCGAGGAAGGTCTAAATATCATTGGTCTTCCAAAGACAATAGATAATGATATTTGGGGAACAGATATGACGTTCGGTTTCTATAGTGCGCTTAACGTTATAACGGATGTTATAGACAGGATTCATACTACAGCTACGTCTCATGGCAGAGTGTTTATCGTTGAGGTTATGGGACACAAAGTGGGCTGGCTGACTCTTTATGCCGGTCTTGCCGGAGGAGCGGACGTTATTCTGCTGCCGGAAATTCCTTATGATATAGACAGCGTGGTTGCCGAGCTTAACAAAAGAGAAAAATCAGGCAAGAAGTTTTCTATTATAGCCGTGGCGGAAGGCGCCATATCGAAAGAGGAGGCCGCGCTGAAAAAGAAAGAATTTAAGCAGAGAAGGGCTGAGATGGTACAGCCTTCAATTGCTTACCGTGTAGCGGATGAGATAAAAGAAAAGTTTAATCACGAAATCCGCGTATGTGTTCCCGGGCATTTTCAAAGAGGAGGAAGCCCTTGTCCGTATGACAGAGTCTTTACAACCAGGATTGGAACCAGCGCTGCTCAGCTCATTTCCGAAAATAAATATGGCTATATGGTGGCTTTGCAGAATAATGAAATTGTTCCGGTTCCTCTGAGCGAGGTTGCCGGAAAACTGAAATGCGTCAGCCCCGGTTCCAACGAGGTTGTAACAGGCAGAGAACTAGGTATCTGTTTCGGAGACTAGAACCTTCTATATTTCACCCATTGACAGCCTTATGCTCTTACTTATAAGGGCGTTTAAAAGCTGTCCTTCCGTTACGGTTTTTGTTATTTTTCCATCGTCATCTATGACGTCAATTATATGATATTTATAGCAGCCCAGTTTCCGCAGGAACAGTCTTGCGGGAACTGATTCATGGGCTGCCATCCTTGTAACCTGACAAAATTCGGTTCTTTTAAGCCGTGTTTTGTAATACAATATTTCTTTCAGTGATATTAATGATATATTTTTTTGTTCAATACTCAAGTTTCCCAGCAGAAAAGCGCCTATAAGTATCAGCGACAGATTGAAGTCGTTGGTAAGGAGCAGCCATACTGAAACAAGCAGCATTCCGATTATTGGCACTCTGCTGATTTTCAGCATTAAGTTTGAGGCCCGAACGGCTCCTAAATTTATTGATATAATAGCTTTTGCTATTCGTCCGCCGTCTAACGGAAGAGCCGGCACTAGGTTAAGTATCATAAGAGACAGGTTTATTTTTATACCGTAGTCTATAGCTTCACTGTATACAGACAGCATTGGATTTTTGTTTAGCATATAGAGCAGTGCTGCCAGTGCGCCGCTGAATGCAGGTCCGGCTGCGGCGATTACAGCTTCTTTGTATGGATTTTTAATGAACCCGGCGCTTAATTTTCCGCATATTCCAAATGGCAGAATTTCGATTCTGACGATAGATACGCCAAGTTTTTTTCCGCAAAACACATGGGACAATTCATGCAGAAAAGCGGAGATATATGCAATAAAGAAAAGGTTTCCGTAGCCGCCTAAGATTGAAGCGGCGGCCAGTAAAAAAAACAGCGGGCTTACTGCAAGGTGACTGCCTATTGGTATAAGCCAAAGGTGCGTTTGGAGAGCAGAAAAAATGTTTTTTAACTTCTTCAAAATATTTCACTCCAGAATTGCCATATTTCTGAAAAAAATCCACAAATGCTGTTCCAGAGACCAATAAAGTCAAAATTATATCTTACAGCTCTTCCAAGAGCGGATATACAGTTTCGTCCAAACTCGAATCCCGACCTGTTTATAAGTATACCGCCGATTATTATTACCGCCACGGCGATAGATTGTTTTAATATAAGTTTCATTCTTAATTCAAAACGGTCATTCTTTATATTGTTCTTGCGGTTTGGCTCGGAAAAAGAACCTCTTCTCCTCAGTTCTTCTCTCATACTATATTTATAATATAACCGTGCGGTTATATTATTTCCTCCTTTCCGTTTGAGTATATATAAGTATATTGAATTGAGGAGACAAGTATGACCTTTTAAATTGGATTTATTTTTATGGTATCGTAATGAGATTATCTTATATTTAAATGTATAGTTCAGAAACCATCGGATAATATGCCTTATAGATATATATATTAATTGTTGGGTGATTATATATAGTTAGCAAACACTAACTATGTTTTGCCTTTTATTTTTAACAAAATTATGCAAATAGCCAAAAAAACACTTTTTTATTAGAATTTGCTTGACAGGTTTATGGAGCGATGATATACTTTTTATAGAGGCTAGCGCGAGCTAACTATATTTTATACCGTATGGTTAGTATTAGCTAACTAATATCAATTTAAATATAATAAAAATAAGATATTTTTTGAAAGGAGGGGAACCATGATGCCTTTATCTATGGCTGTGATTGGTGAAAAGAAGAGGGTTATAAAAGTGGGCGGTAAGGATGAAGTCAGAAGGTTTCTTCAAAATCTGGGATTCGTTGAGGGGGCAGAAATAACTGTCGTTTCTGAGTTATCAGGCAATATGATTATCAATGTTAAAGATACCAGGATAGCTATTGATAAATCAATGGCAAACAGAATCATGGTTTAAAAATTAAAAGGAGATGTTAAAATGAGAACGTTAAGAGACGCGAAAGTTGGGGAGACTGTCAGAATTTCAAAGCTCCGCGGAGAAGGTGCAGTTAAGAGAAGAATTATGGACATGGGTATAACTAAAGGAACTGATGTTTTTATTCGCAAACTAGCTCCGCTTGGGGATCCGGTTGAAATTTCGGTTAGGGGATATGAGCTTTCTATAAGAAAGTCAGACGCCGAAATGATTGAAGTAAATTAAAATTATTTGGTTACAGCCTGTCTATCCGGCTGTAATATAGGAGGTAAATGTAGATGTCAATAAAGATTGCGCTTGCCGGAAATCCTAATTCCGGAAAAACAACAATGTTCAATGCCCTTACAGGGGCGAACCAGTTTGTGGGAAACTGGCCGGGAGTAACTGTTGAGAAAAAAGAGGGGAAGCTAAAAGGCCATAAAGATGTAGGTATTATGGATTTGCCTGGAATATATTCGCTTTCTCCGTATACTCTTGAAGAGGTGGTAGCTAGAAACTATTTGATTAATGATCATCCTGATGTGATTTTGAACATCGTAGACGGCAGTAATATCGAGCGTAATTTATATTTGACAACACAGCTTATTGAACTTGGAATTCCTGTTGTTGTCGCTGTCAACATGATGGACGTAGTTGAGAAGAGCGGCGATACAATAGATTTCGGTAAGCTGGGAAAAGAGTTGGGATGCGAAGTAGTTCCGGTTTCAGCTTTGAAGGGAAACGGAGTAAAGGAAGCCGCAGAGAAAGCTGTAAAGACAGCAAAGAGAAACAGTGAGTTTAAAATATCGCATAGTTTTGACAACCGTCTTGAAGAATGGCTGTTAGAAATTGAAAAAAGAATTGGTATAAATGTTCCTGATGAGCAAAAGAGGTTTTACGCTATAAAGCTTTTTGAGGGCGACGATAAAATTAGGGACTTAATGAAAATAGTTCCTGATGTTTCCGATATAGTTTCTCAAGCTGAAAAAGAATTGGATGATGACGCTGAAAGTATTATTACGGACGCTAGATATAAGTACATATCTTCAATTATCGGCGGATGTTATAAGAAAAATAAGAAGAAAAAGCTTACGGCTTCTGATAAAATAGACAGAGTTGTAACAAACCGTTGGCTGGCACTGCCTATTTTCGCTGTCGTTATGCTGATAGTTTATTATGTGTCGGTAACCACGGTAGGTACTTGGGCTACTGACTGGGCAAATGACGGAGTTTTCGGCGAAGGCTGGCATCTGTTTGGTATAGGTTCGTCTGCTTATGAAGAAGTTGTAGGAGAATGGGAAGAAAATCAGTTAAAAATAGACGCTTTTCTTGGTGAGGCGGAAGAAAGCGGAATTGACACAGAGGCGGTCAGAGGAGCTTTGGAAGAAGGAGAAGCCGACAGCGAAGCGGTTTCAGCTTTTATAGCGAGCGCGGTTGATATAAATGCGGTTGCTGAGTCAGAGGACGAGGAGGGGAATGTCGAAGAGTTTCCGGTTGCCTTGACTGATTTCGAAGAGGCCATTGCCATGGAAGAGCCTGACCCGGCGGAATATGGCGTTTGGGTACCGGGAATACCGGTTTTGTTGGAAAATCTGTTGAATGCTATAGGTACAGCTGATTGGATAAACAGTCTTATCCTTGAAGGTATAGTTGCCGGAGTCGGAGCTGTACTTGGATTTGTACCTCAGATGCTCGTATTGTTTATATTCCTTGCATTTTTGGAAGGATGCGGATATATGGCAAGAATTGCATTTATAATGGATAGAATTTTTAGAAAGTTTGGGTTGTCAGGTAAATCGTTTATACCTATGCTAATAGGAAGCGGTTGTGGTGTTCCGGGTATAATGGCCTCACGAACTATTGAGAATGACCGTGACAGGAAGATGACAATAATGACCACCACATTTATACCCTGCGGAGCTAAGCTGCCGATTATAGCATTGATTGCAGGAGCTTTGTTCGGCGGAGCATGGTGGGTTGCTCCAAGCGCCTATTTTGTTGGGATAGCGGCAATTGTGGTTTCGGGTATTATTCTTAAAAAGACAAAGATGTTTTCCGGGGACCCGGCGCCGTTTGTAATGGAGCTTCCACAGTATCATCTGCCAACAGTGACAAATGTTTTGAGAAGTATGTGGGAACGCGGCTGGTCGTTTATAAAGAAAGCCGGAACAATAATTTTGCTGTCAACCATAGTTTTATGGTTCCTGCAGGGCTTTGGGTTTGAAGACGGAAGCTTTGGAATGGTAGAAGATTTAAACAACTCAGTTTTGGCAAAGATAGGCGGAGTTATCGCCCCAATATTTGCGCCTCTTGGCTGGGGTGACTGGAAAGCCGCTGTTGCTGCCGTTACAGGTTTGATTGCGAAAGAGAACGTTGTTGGAACTTTTGGAGTTTTATATGGATTTGGAGAAGTTGCAGAGGACGGAGCGGAGATTTGGGGTTCGTTGGCTACAAGTTATACAGCAATCGCTGCTTATTCTTTCTTGGTATTTAATTTGCTCTGCGCGCCATGCTTTGCGGCAATCGGAGCTATAAAGCGCGAGATGAACAGCGCTAAATGGACCTGGTTTGCAATCGGGTATCAGACAGTATTTGCTTATACTGTAGCGCTTGCAATTTATCAAATAGGAAATTTATTAACAGGCGGTGGATTTGGCGTATGGACAGTGGCAGCTCTTTTGATTGTTGCGGCATTCATATATCTGCTGTTCAGACCCGGAAAAGAATCTAATACATTGAAGGTTGACAGAAAAGTTATGAAAGTTTAGAGGTGATTTTATGATTTCAACAATAATTGTTTCAATCATTCTACTGGCTATTGTTGCAGCAATTGTTTTTTATTTAGTCAGAAAGAAAAAACGAGGCAAGGGTTCGTGCGGCTGTGGATGCGACAGCTGCGGAATGTCAAAATATTGTCATAAGGATTGAATTTAACGTTTAGAGGAGTTGTGTTATTTTTTAAAGGGGAATGAAAAAATAAAATTCTTCTGTTCAGATTTTTGTTTGTTCATATTATGTGAAATTTAGCCATTTTGCAAAGAGTAAAGATAAAAAGAACATGTTTTATTTGTGATTGATCACTACATGAAATGTGTTCTTTTTTATTTGTCTAAGAGCTTTATAGTAAATAGGTTACTTTTTTATAATATGGATATGGCATAAAATAATGTAGATTTTTTAAGAAAAAAAAGAACGAAAAATGGAGAATAGACATAATATGGAAAGGAGGGGGTAGTAATATGTCAACACTTTGTAATGTATGTAATCGTCGTCAAGCACGCTGTCCAAACTGCCATTGCTGTAAAGCATGCTGTCAGTGCGGCAATTATCCGTGCAACCAGCCTGAAGATGTTTCGTTTACTATTTATGTCCGTAATTGTGTAACCGGCGAACCAATATCCGGGGCGTCTTATGCAATATGCAAGAATGGAAAAGTAATTGAAACTGTAACATCAGGTACAGATGGTTCGCTGAATTTTTCGTCAATTATGCCGGGGTGCTACCAATTGGCGGAAGTATCAGCAGCTGACGGATACCAGTTGGATGACAAGGTTCATCAGATAATAGTTGAACCAAACGGAAAGGTAATAATAGACGGAAAGAGTTCAGAATGCGGTGAGTTATGTAATAATCCGCTTATATCATTATCTTTTTTAAAAGTTAATTCCGTAACAGGTTTGCCAGTACAGGGCGCCGTATTTACGTTGTCTGATGGTCAGAAAGCGGTATCCGGTATTAATGGCACAGTTAGATTTAACAATCTGTCTCCGGGAAAATACACCTTGGTTGAAAGCAGTGTCCCGGGTGGATACGTGCCGAATACACGGGTTTATTATGTCGAAGTATCTAATTGTGGTAAAATAACAATCAATGGAATTCCTATGGGTGAATTCAAAATAGAAAATCAGCCGTCTGAAGGACTAACTTTTAAAAAGACTGACCAAAACGGCACATTAGGACTTGCAGGGGCAGAATTTAGACTTTCAAATGGCGCAAGAGCGGTTTCGGATTATAATGGCAATGTAGACTTTGGCACACTTGTTCCGGGAATATATACCATGAGAGAAACAATAGCGCCTGACGGTTATAAGCTGGATAATAAGATGTATGATGTTATTGTGTCTAATAATGGTTCAATAACGGTTAATGGGATCCCGATTCAGAATTTTAAGGTTTATAATACTCGGGAGGAGCGTAGTCAGCGTCCGGTCATTACGTCTGTAAGTGAATGTTACAGGGGTGTAAACGGCACCGGTGTTCCGGGGGCTGAAATAACAGTGACATTTTCTGACGGAACTCAAGTTTATACGGCAGTTGATGTTTGCGGAAACTGGAGTGTAAATGTTCCGGTTAATGTGACAATTACTAAAGGAGACGCAATATTGGCAAAACAAACCGAACCCGGTTTGCCGCCGAGTGAAAACGCATTTTTTCTGATTCAATAAGATGCAGGCTGAGAAAATAAGTTAAAGTTTTTAAACCACAGCTTTTAGCTGTGGTTTACATATTATAAATATTAATCGGGAAAATAAAATTTTTTATAGTATCTTATTTTTAATGAAATGATTTTTTGCATTCATATAATGGACTAATTTTTGCCTTTTATATATTTTGAATATATTTTATCAAATTAAGTGAATATATTTCGTTATCTAAAAGCGTTTTTCTGAAATGTGTTACCTGTTAAAATATGGCAAATTCTGATAAAATTATTCTATATTTTGTCAGGAGTGAATTTAATGAACAATATTGAAATGGAAAAGATAGTTAAATCAACATTTGGCGGGCTTTTATATGAAATAAGGTCAGAATATGAAATAAGTCAGGAGGTTATGGCTGAGATATGCAGAATCTCCTGCAGGCAGTATGCAAATTTAGAAAATGGAAGATGTGTTCCAACAGTATTAAATTTTATTAATATATTAAAAATATTTGATGTCAAAATAGATGATTTTGTAGATAAATTAATAGCTAACGGCTATGTAATTCCGGATATGGATCCAAACAGAGAAATGGATATTGTAAACATTTAAGGTTGACTAAGGATGCGAAGTTAAGTGTATTTAGAAAGTTTAGATTCAAAGTTTCATTTAAAATACATCAATGTTTTTGATATTTATAGAATTATGTATCATAATATACACTCGAAAAATAAGAATGTGTGCCGGCGGGGACAGTCTGCGGTATGATATATAGATATACATATGAAAAAGAAAGCTACCATCATATAGACATTGGCAGTTACACGTCGTATGCAGTAAAGGTTTATAAAGACAGCAAATGTGTTGAATACCTACCGGATTTATTTGATGAGGCAAAAAAAGCTCTTAGATTTACCAGGTTGTGCGAGGCTCTTTATATGGAACCGAAATATATCTATGATTTTTTAGATATTATTATAAAATAAGCAGTGTATATAAAAACAGCAGGTCAGTAATATGCTGTCCTGCTGTTGAGGTATGTAAAATTATTTTTAAAAATTAGATACAGTTAGTAATTTATTATGAATTTTATGATGTAAGAATTCAGTAAAGGTATTATTGAAGCCGTAATATTGTTTCTATTTGCTTTTAATAAATAAGTTTTTTATAATATGAAATTTGTTTTATATCTTAAATAAAAACTTATATAGTGACTTGTAATCAAAATCACTATTTTTATCTGCCTTATCTTAATATTACAACAAAATGTTCTGAAAATTATTATCTGCAAATTCACTTGATTTGTTTAATTCCGCTGAAAACAGCCTGTCATCGGGAAGAAAGCCCAATTTCTTGATATTAGAGGGTTCTAATAATTCTTGAGGGGTGTATATTTGTATTTTAAATCCAAAAGATTCAAAATGTTTTAAAACATCATTGCCGTAAAGCCGGCAATGGTCGTCTTGACCAAAGGCTTTAATTCTGGAAGCGGAGGAAGTGATTGTTTTATCCTCAAAAGTTTTTCTGTCTTTCGCAATAGGAATAGAAAACAAAAATTTTCCGTCCGGTTTTAATACTCGTTTTATTTCTGAGAGCGCAGCATTTTCGTCAGAAATATGTTCCAAAACATGATTAATAATCACGTAGTCAAATGTATTACTTCCAGCTGTAAGATTTGTTATATCCATAATATAGTCTGCGCGCCCTTTAGCTAAATCACCGGTTATGTAAGTACAATTCGGATTTATCTTTTTTATCTTTTGGGCTATTTGCGGTTCAGGAGCTATATGCAGAACTTTACATTCAGTTGATAAAATGTCTGTAAAATTCACGATAACATACCACGTCCACCGATATCTGTCTAAAGACTTACAATGAGGACACTTACAGTTTTTTCTCCATCCGCCGCCGATAATATTTATCTTTTGAAATATATCCTCATTTTGACCGCAAGGTAAAAAATAGAGAGATTTTTTGCCGCAAATTATACAGCGTCTCCTGCCAAATGGCAGAGCGGCCAAAAATTGAGTTAACTTATATTTAATTTTATGAGCGAGGGTAAACATAATGACCACTCCTTTATTTACATTTCAATATAATTATAACATGTTTTTGATAAAAATTAAATATAAGATTTTATAATACTCTATAATTCTACTAAAATATTAATATATTAAACCATTATGTTAAAAACCAAACCATTTAATTATTACACAAAAGAATGGGTATGTAGTGAACATCGGAAGGGCGCATTTATGCGCCTCGTTAGGTGAGCTATCATCTGAACACGCAGTGTTCAATATATAAAGAAACTATTTATTATAATTAACTTTGTATATGACCCCATATAAAAAAATTTATTATTACA
>OLNI01000456.1_pt1 | contig 36695 bp, 25 predicted proteins | sample 1672921 | NCBI WGS metagenome assembly OLNI01 (sample SAMEA3136737, study PRJEB25190) | human gut metagenome | biome: human gut; feature: human-associated habitat; material: faeces | place: Austria | collected 2013 | reverse complement strand
CTTACGGAAACGTAAGGCTTTTTTCATAATGATTGCCGCTTTGTGGAGTGCTTTCGTTTTGCCGCTGACTTCTGACCGAGTCAACGGCTCTTTTTGTTTTGTAGGAGAAATGCAAGAACTTTTATTGTAAGAGAAACGGTGGCATATATGCAGCTGCCAATAAAAGTAAGCAGCAAAATTATTTCCTGAAAACTCAAGCGTTCACCTCCCTCATAATTTGGAGGCGACAATCAAGAGTAAATTATATCAGAAGGGGAGAGAGCTGTCAAAAAAGGCTCGCCAATTCTTCAATAGCGGTTTGTTGGTACAATACCAACCAGTCAGGCTTTGCCAGACTGTGGATGATATGTATCAGGATCATAGTCAGAGGATTTAAGGAAAAGCAAGCCGTCGCGGGGGAGCCATTCCGGCAGATTGGTGGCTTTTTGTACACGGCTCCAGCCGGCGGGATTTCTCTTAGCGGGCCTTCCGGGTGTGATGCGATAAACAATGTAATGCTCGCCGTTGCAAAATTGCAGGATAGCAATTTTACCGGTAGGAAAATCAGTGTCTGTGTCTGCCAGCGAAAACTGCCACTGACATTGCGTGTCAAGTTCAGATAACTCTATGATTTGTTTGGCAAGTTTATGGGCTGTATCCACATTGAGCGGTTCAAACCCGCCATTGTCGTCGATGTGCAATTCGCCTTTCGCATACGCCTCATCAATTGTCGCCTGGGCGGCGGTCATGAGGGAGCGAGCCTGGAGCATGATGCGCTTTTCAACGGCTTTGTCGATATAGCCGGTCAGGGACGGGACCAAAAGCGCTGCCAATACGGCCAGGATGACCAGGACAACGATCAGTTCAACGAGGGTAACCCCTCTTTTTTGGTTGGAATCACAGAACCGGGCCATAGCGCACGCCTCCCGCATCAGTATAAAACCGTACAAATAAAGTATAGGCACATAACGATGCTGCGTCAATTGTGGGGGATGCCAAATTCTTTATACATTATTTGTGAATAATGTAAGACTGTCGAAAAACTCTTGTAGGGGCGAGCATTGCTCGCCCGTGCCCGTTTGTCGGTGAAAAAACCTTCCGGGAAAACGCATTGCTGCGTCAAGCTGGCGGGCGACCAATGGTCGCCCCTACACATTCAATAGGTCAGGAATGCGATTCTCTGACACACTGACATTATTTGTGAATAATGTGATATTATAATTCGATTTGAAAAACGCAGACGACGGCAGCGGTAAGACGCACTGCCAAAAATCCTGCCCCATATTTGTCGATTGTGCCAAACGAATAAAGTTGCAATCAGATTTGACTTTTTGTATACTATATCTATATATACTATACAAAATAATCAGAAATATTATAAAAATTCTGGTTGGAAAGCGGGCCGGGTGTTGAAAAAGATTAGGATACAGCGGGTGAGCATCTTTGATATTGTCGCCACGCTGGTGTTGGCGGTGGTGCTCGTCGCGTTCGCGGTGCAGGGCACGGGGGAGTTGGCTCAAATGCAGACCGCCACGGACGATTACATCCAGTGCGAGACACTGGCCCGGCAGCTGCAAAGCGGGTCGGACTACCTGATCGAGCAGGTGCGGATGTACACCGCCACCGGTCAGCGGGAGTACATGGACAACTACTTTGAGGAGCTGAACACGACCCGCCGCCGCGAGAACGCTTTAGAGTATTTTGCAGAGCATTACGGCGACAACGATGCTTTTACGCTGCTGAAATCCGCCATGACAACGTCGCAAAATCTGAGCTATACGGATCGGTATGCTATGCGGCTTGTGGCGCAGGCCACGCTGGCGGACGAGTCGAGCTGGCCGACGGAAATCCGGTCTGTCTCGCTGCATGACAGTGACATAACGATGACAGACAGCGAGAAGATGCGCAAGGCACAGCAGTTGGTTTGCAACGACCAATATCAAAATATGCGCGATGATGTGAACGAAAAAATCACCGAGAGCATGGACAGCCTGATTGCGCTGACACGCAGCCGCCAGAACGGAGCCGAGGCCGTTTTCACCGGCGTGTACCGTAAAATTGAGCTGTGCGCGGCGCTGCTGGTACTGCTCATGCTGGAAATCTGCATGATAACGCGCCATTTGGTGGTAAAACCGCTGATGGACTACGGTCAGAGCATCCGGCGCGGGGAGATTTTCCCGGTGGTGGGGGCGGCAGAATTGCAGGACCTGGCACTGACCTACAACGAGGTCTACCGCGAAAACCAGGAGACGCAGAAGATCATCCGCCACGAGGCCGAGCACGACGCGCTGACCGGCGCACTGAACCGCGGTTCGTTTGAAAAGATCCTGAATATCTACGAGAACGGCGAGAAGCCGTTTGCAATGATTATCTGTGATATTGACATTTTTAAACATGTCAACGACACTTACGGCCATGCGGTGGGTGACGAGATCCTGAAAAAGGTCGCAAACCTCTTGCAAACGACCTTCCGCAGCGTCGACTATGTCTGCCGCATCGGCGGTGACGAGTTCGCCGTTATCATGGTGGATGTGAATCAGGAATTGAGTTATACCATAAGTGAGAAAATCACGGTGATCAACAATCAGCTGTACTGTCCGACGGACGACCTGCCGGCCATCTCGCTGAGCGTGGGCGTGGCCTTTACGGATCGCGCAAACCCCGGCGAGAGCATCTTCAAGGATGCTGACAAGGCGCTGTACCGTGTCAAGCAGAACGGCAAGCACAGCTGCGGCTTCTATTAAGTGCGCACGGATTTTGCGCAGCTGCGCCGTCTGCCGGACCTGCTTTTCCCGCGGCGCTGTCCGTTTTGCGGGTCATTGCTGGGGCCGGACGCACTGCAGGGCACGGTTTGCCCGGCCTGCGTGCCCGAGGAAATGCGCTTACAGCACATTCCGGCGCGTCTGCCGGAGGGCGAACATGATTTTTACGCCGTGCGGGAGGCTGCTGCGGCGTATTATTACGAGGATATTGTACGTACAGCCGTTTTGCGCTGCAAGCGGGGCGGCTGCTTTTGGTATGCCCGGGAGCTGGCGGACCGTGTGGCCGTGCTGGTGTTCGGTGCACTGCCGGCCAAACAGCCCGGAAAAATGCCGCAGTATGCGGGTGTGACCGCGCTGCCGCTGTACAGCTGCATTGTGCCGGTGCCGCCCCGCCAGCCGCTGCCCGGTATGCCGGGTCTGCCGCTGCTGCTGGCGCGTCGGTTGGGTGCGGTGCTGGGGGTCCCGGTGGAGACACCGCTGTACATCAAGCGCCGGGGCCGCCCGCAGAAGGAGCTTACCCGCGAGCAGCGCCTGCAAAACGCCAGGGGCGCGTTTGGTTGCCGCCTCGGCACAGACCTGACCGGCAGGCGGGTGCTGCTGATCGATGACATTATCACAACCGGTGCGACGGCATCGGCGTGTGCGCTGGCACTTTTGGAGGCCGGTGCGGTGGAGGTGACCGCTGTGGCGATTGCCGCGGCGGAGGAGTTGCCCAAGAGCCGGAAAAAGCCCCCAGAGACAAAACCATAAAAAGACCGAAGCGGCGTGCCCGGAAATCGTGGGCGTACTGCTTCGGTCTTTTTCATAGCTTATACGAGCTTATACGGGGGCATCTCCGCACCATCCGGTATGCCGTGCCTGCCCCGCCCAACGCCAGCCCTGCCAAAAATAGGGTGAAAAATTTGGCGGTTTTGCCACGCGCATAAAATCTGAACATCCTGTATAATAAAGACACGGATCGATTTTCTGCTGTAAAAAGGAGAAACCGCGATGACAAAGCAAAAATATATCATGGCGCTGGACGCGGGCACCACGTCCAACCGCTGCATCCTTTTTGATGCCCGGGGCGAGATGTGCAGCGTCGCGCAAAAGGAGTTCACCCAGTATTTCCCCAAGCCCGGCTGGGTCGAGCATGACGCCAACGAGATCTGGACGACCCAGCTCGGCGTGGCGCTGTCGGCCATGAACGAGGTCGGCGCGTCGGCGGAGGACATTGCCGCCATCGGCATCACGAACCAGCGCGAGACGACCATCGTCTGGGACCGTGACACCGGCGAGCCGGTCTACCACGCCATTGTCTGGCAGTGCCGCCGCACAAGCGAGTACTGCGACGAGCTGAAGGCCCGCGGCCTGACCGACCTGATCCGGCAAAAGACAGGACTGGTCATCGACGCCTACTTCTCGGCCACAAAGCTCAAGTGGATCCTGGACAACGTGCCCGGCGTGCGTGCGCGTGCCGAGCGTGGCGACCTGCTGTTCGGCACGGTGGAGACGTGGCTCATCTGGAAGCTGACCTGCGGCAAGATCCACGTGACCGACTACTCCAACGCCAGCCGGACGATGATGTTCAACATCCACACACTGGACTGGGACGACGAGATACTGAAAATTCTCGATATACCGCGCTGTATGCTGCCGCGTCCCGTGCCCAACAGCGAGTTCTACGAGTACGCCGACCCGATGCACTTCGGCGGCGAGATCAAGATCGCGGGGGCGGCGGGCGACCAGCAGGCCGCGCTGTTCGGCCAGACCTGCTTTACCAGGGGCGAGGCCAAGAGCACCTTCGGCACGGGCGGTTTTCTGCTGATGAACACCGGCGAGAAGCCGGTATTCTCCCAAAACGGGCTGGTCACCACCGTGGCGTGGGGGCTGGACGGAAGGGTAAATTACGCGCTGGAAGGCTCGATTTTTGTGGCGGGCGCAGCTATCCAGTGGCTGCGGGACGAGCTGCATCTGCTGGAGGACGCCCGCGACAGCGAGTACATGGCGCAGAAGGTCAGGGACACGAACGGCTGCTACGTCGTGCCTGCGTTCACCGGTCTGGGTGCGCCGCACTGGGACCAGTACGCCCGCGGCACCATCGTGGGCCTGACCCGCGGCGTGAACAAGAACCACATCATCCGCGCGACGCTGGACAGCCTGTGCTACCAGATCAACGATGTGCTGGCCGCCATGCAGGCGGATTCCGGCATTGACCTGACGGCGCTCAAGGTGGACGGCGGCGCATGCGCGAACAATTACTTACTGCAGACGATGGCGGACATCAGCAACCTGCCGGTCAAGCGTCCCTGCTGCGTGGAAACGACGGCGCTGGGCGCGGCGTATCTGGCCGGGCTGGCCGTCGGCTATTGGAGCAGCACCGAGGACGTGCTGCAAAACTGGTCGGTGGACCGTGAGTTTATGCCGGGCATCCCCGACGACGAGCGCACCAGACGGCTGAAGGGCTGGAATAAGGCGGTGCGGTGCAGCTACGGCTGGGCGAAGGAGGATTGACCCCCAAAAGCCTTCCCCTTGGGGGAAGGTGGCCCCGCAGGGCCGGATGAGGGGAGAGCTTGCCGCGACAGGCCGTAAACGGGTAATAGTGGCAAGGCTGCCCCTCATCAGTCAGCGGTCGGGGCCGCTGACAGCTTCAGTCTCCGCGCTAAGAGCCGCCTACGGCGGTTGAGCTCCGAAACGCGCCTGCGGGCGCAGCCCCAAGGGGGAAGCCATTCCAACCGCACGAACCAACAACACGAGGTATCAATATGTACGACATCATCATTATCGGCGCGGGCGTGTCCGGGTGCGCCTGTGCGCGGGAGCTTTCGCGGTATGACGCGAAAATTCTTGTAGTAGAGAAGGAGGAGGACGTCTGCTGCGGCACGTCCAAGGCCAATAGCGCCATTGTCCACGCCGGGTACGACGCGGCCCACGGCAGCCTGATGGCCAAGCTCAACGTCGAGGGCAGCCGCCGGATGCCTGCCCTTGCGAAGGAGCTGGATTTTGCCTACGACCGGTGCGGCAGCCTTGTCGTCTGCCTGAGCGACGAGGACCGCCCCGCGCTGCAAAAGCTCTATGAAAACGGCATCGCCAACGGCGTGGAGGGGCTGCGCATCATAGAACGGGACGAGCTGGTGGGAATGGAGCCGAACATCTCGGGCGCCGCCGTCGCCGCACTGTGGGCGCCCACGGGCGGCATCGTCTGCCCGTTCGGCCTGACGTTTGCGTTGGCGGAGAACGCCGCCAAAAACGGTGTGCAGTTTCGGTTTGACACCAAAGTTATGGGCCTGCACCCGCTGGACGGCGGAACCGGGTGGGCCGTCGAGACCGACCACGGCACGCTGGAAACACGCTGCATCGTCAATGCGGCGGGCGTATACGCCGACACGCTGCACAATATGGCCGACGCGGCGCACCCCATGACCATCACGGCCCGGCGGGGAGATTACTTCCTGCTTGACCACACGGCGGGGCAGCATGTGCGGCACACGGTATTCCAGCTGCCGGGCAAATACGGCAAGGGCGTGCTGGTAACGCCCACAGTGCACGGCAATCTGCTGGTCGGGCCGACGGCCATCGACGTGGACGACAAGGAGGCCACGGCCACGACGGCGGCGGGCCTGGACGAGGTGCGGGAGAAATCCGGCCTTGCGGTCAAGGACATTCCGCTGCGCCAGACCATCACGAGCTTCGCGGGTCTGCGCGCCCACGAGGCGCGGCACGACTTCTTCATCGGCGAGATCGCGCCCGGCTTTGTGGACTGCGCGGCCATCGAGTCGCCCGGCCTGTCCAGCGCCCCGGCCATCGGTGCGATGGTCGCGGACATCGTGCGCGGCAGTCTGCACTTACACAATAAGCCCGATTTTGACCCGACGCGCAGGGGCATTCTGGACCCCAAAGCGCTGGATCTTGCAGCGCGGGCGGAGCTTATCCGACAAAACCCGGCCTACGGGCAGATTATATGCCGGTGCGAGAGCGTGACCGAGGGCGAGATCATCGACGCCATCCGCCGCACGCCCGACGCACGCAGTCTGGACGGCGTCAAGCGGCGCACCCGCGCGGGCATGGGCCGCTGCCAGGCGGGCTTCTGCAGCCCGCGCGTCATGGAGATCCTGGCGCGGGAGCTGGGCGTGCCGCAGAGCGAGATCACCAAGTCCGGCGGTGCGTCTAAAATCATCGTCGGCACGAACAAGGATAGCCTGTGAAAGGGGGCGTCTGCCATGAAAAACGTTGATCTGGTCATTATCGGCGGCGGCCCGGCGGGGCTGGCCGCGGCGGTGGCCGCACGCAAAAGCGGCGTGCAGGACATCCTGATCCTGGAGCGCGACAGTGAGCTGGGCGGCATCCTGAACCAGTGCATCCACAATGGATTCGGCCTGCATACCTTTAAAGAGGAGCTGACCGGCCCCGAGTACGCGGCACGGTTTGTGACGCAGGTACGCAAATTAGGAATTGAATACAAGCTCAACACGATGGTGCTGGATCTGGCGGCGGACAAGACCGTCACCGCCATGAACAAGACCGACGGACTGTTTCAGCTGCACCCCAAGGCGGTCATTCTGGCCATGGGCTGCCGTGAGCGCCCGCGCGGTGCGCTGAACATTCCGGGCTACCGGCCCGCGGGCATCTTCACCGCGGGCACGGCGCAGCGGCTCGTCAACATGGAGGGCTGCCTGCCCGGGCGGCGGGTCGTGATTCTGGGCAGCGGCGACATCGGCCTTATCATGGCACGCCGCATGACGCTGGAGGGGGCAAAGGTGCTCTGCGTGGCGGAGCTGATGCCGTACTCCGGCGGCTTAAAGCGCAATATTGTGCAGTGCCTCGATGATTTTGGCATTCCACTGAAATTGAGCCACACGGTAGTGGACATTCAGGGCAAGGAGCGCGTGACCGGCATCACGCTGGCGCGGGTCGAAAACGGAAAACCCGTCCCCGGCACCGAGGAGCACTACGACTGCGACACGCTGCTGCTTTCCTGCGGGCTGCTGCCCGAAAACGAGCTGAGCCGCGCCGCGGGCGTGGCGCTGAACCCCGTCACCGGCGGCCCGGCGGTCAATGAGAGCCTGGAAACGAACCTGCCCGGCGTCTTTGCCGCGGGCAACGTGCTGCATGTGCATGACCTGGTGGATTATGTGTCGGAGGAGGCCGCGGCGGCAGGTGAGCACGCGGCGGCATACATTGCGGGCGGCGGGGCCGCGGCGGGCCGCACCCTGCCCGTGCGGTGCGAAAACGGCGTGCGCTACACCGTGCCGACCACCATCCGCCCCGACTGCGCGGGGGATACCGTGACGCTGCGGTTCCGCGTGGGCGGCGTGTACAAAAATAAAAAAATCGCGGTGTACCGCGGTACAGACTGCATCTACAGCCGCAAGCGGCCCGTGCTGGCCCCCGGCGAGATGGAGACTGTGCGGCTGAAGGCCGAGCTCCTGCGCGGCCCGGGCGACGCCGTGACGGTAACGTTGGAGGAGGGCTGACGATGGAAAAACGTGAACTGATCTGCATCGGCTGCCCGATGGGCTGCCCGCTGACTGTGACGCTGGACGGCGGCGCGGTGGTCACCGTGCAGGGCAACACCTGCCCGCGCGGCGACGCCTACGCCCGCAGGGAGGTCACCGCCCCGACGCGCATTGTGACCACAACGGTGCGCGTGACCGGCGGCATCCTGCCCGCCGTGAGCTGCAAGACCCGCAGCGACATCCCGAAGGGGAAAATTTTTGACGTTGTCCGCGCGCTGAAAAGCGTCGTGGTGCCCGCCCCCGTACACATCGGCCAGGTCCTGCTGCCCGATGCAGCCGGGACCGGCGTGGATGTGGTGGCGACGAAGGACGTAGCTGAGGTGTAGATTCATCCCGTTATGAAAATAACTTTCCAAAAAAGTTAAATTTTCAAAGAAATTTGGGCAAAAATCAATGGTGTGTTTGAATATTGCACAAAGAAACCGTTGGTTTTTCGGCTTTTCGACAATTTTGCTAAAATCACTTTCTTTTTTGTGAAGAATATGTTAATATGAGATTAACAAAGTGTCGCGGCTGCGGAACCAGACGGCCCGGCGCCGAGTTGGGAGAGACCCACTCACAATTTTTGGAGGAATGCTTTTATGATGAAGTATCTGCAGAAGCTCGGTAAAGCTCTTATGCTTCCCGTTGCTGCTCTGCCCGTCTGTGGTATCCTGATGGGCATTGGTTACGCTCTGGCTCCCGCCGTTATGGGTGCCGAGGGCCCGACCTCCGGTGCTGCTTACACCGTAGGTTTCCTGCTGATCAAGGCCGGCGGCGCCCTGATCGACAACATGGCATGGCTGTTCGCCATCGGCGCTGCCGTCGGTCTGTCTGATGACCATGACGGTACCGCAGGTCTGGCCGGTCTGGTCAGCTTCCTGATGATGCAGCAGCTGCTCAGCCCCGGCGTTGTCGGCGCTGTCCGCACGCTGGAGGAAGGCACCGTCGATTACATTGCTTTCAGCAAGATCGCCGGCAACTCCTTCATCGGCATCCTGGCCGCCATCATCGGTGCTGCCTGCTACAACAAGTTCAAGAACACCCAGCTGCCTGACTGGCTGGCATTCTTCAGCGGCAAGCGCAGCGTTGCTATCGTGACCGCCGTTGTTTCCATCGTGGTTTCCGTTGTTCTGCTGTTCGTCTGGCCCGTCATCTTCGGCGCTCTGGTTGCCCTCGGCAACGGCATTGCCAAGATGAGCGGCATCGGCGCCGGCATCTACGCTTTCCTGAACCGTCTGCTGATCCCCACCGGCCTGCATCACGCTCTGAACAACGTGTTCTGGTTCGACACCATCGGTCTGGGCGACCTGAGCCACTACTGGGCTGGCGATGTCACCGGTCAGAATGGTGTTTATTGGGACCTCGGCATGTACATGTCCGGCTTCTTCCCCTGCATGATGTTCGGTATTGCCGGTGCTGCTCTGGCCATGGTCCAGACTGCCAAGAACAAGAAGGCTGCTATCGGTCTGGTTGTTTCCGCTGCTATCTGCGCTTTCGTCTGCGGCGTTACCGAGCCGTTCGAGTTCGGCTTCATGTTCCTCTGCTTCCCCCTGTATGTTGTCTATGCTGCTCTGTACGGCATCTTCACCATCATCACCTACTACTCCGGCTTCCGCGCAGGCTTCTGCTTCTCCGCCGGTGCTACCGACCTGATCTTCTCCGCCAGCCTGCCCGCACATGCTAAGACCTGGATGATCATCCCTCTGGGCATCGCCGCTTTCGTTGTCTTCTATCTGGTCTTCAAGTTCGCTATCGTCAAGTTCGACCTGAAGACCCCCGGCCGTGAGGACGAGGATGCCGAAGCTGCTGAGGCCAACATCACCCTCGCCAACAACGACTTCACCGCCATCGCCTCCGGCGTTCTGGCTGCTGTCGGCGGCAAGGGCAACGTTGCCAACGTTGACTACTGCGCCACTCGTCTGCGCTTTGAGGTCAAGGACAGCACTGCTGTCAACGAGAAGGCCGTCAAGGCTGCTGGTGCTGCCGGCGTTATCCGCCCCAGCAAGACCGCTTGCCAGGTCGTCATCGGACCCAAGGTCCAGTTCGTCTACGATGAGCTGAAGAAGATGCTGTAAAAACAGGCATCACCGGATAAAGGTCTGGTTCCCTTTATCAACTCCGCCGCGGGCGGGCGATCAGCCCGTCCGCGGCTTTTTCTGTGATTTGCTGCAAAAACGGTACAAAATCTTGGTACAAATCACATAAACCGGTCATGGTATCCCGCCCCATGGCGTGGTATAATGAAGAATAGGAAAACTGGGGCAACGCACCCCGAAAAATCAGGAGGTATTTTCTTATGAAGATCATCCGTGCAAAAGATTACTACGACATGTCCCGCAAGGCCGCCAACATCATCTCGGCCCAGGTCATCATGAAGCCCAACTGCGTGCTGGGCCTGGCCACCGGCGGTACGCCCGTGGGCACCTACAAGCAGCTGGTCGAGTGGTACAACAAGGGCGACATCGACTTCTCCGAGGTCACGACGGTCAACCTGGACGAGTACCGCGGCCTGCCCAAGGAGCACCCCGAGAGCTACTGGAGCTTCATGCACCGCAACCTGTTTGACCATGTCAACATCCGTCCCGAGGCCATCAACCTGCCGGACGGCACCAACATGGACGCCGACGCCGAGTGCGCCCGCTATGACGCGGTCATTCACAATGTGGGCGGCGTTGACCTGCAGCTGCTGGGCATCGGCAACGACGGCCACATCGGCTTCAATGAGCCGAACGAGGCATTCGAGCTGGGCACCCACTGCGTTGACCTGAAGGAGGAGACCATCGAGGCCAACAAGCGCTTCTTCGACGGCAACGCCGACCTGGTCCCCAAGCAGGCCTACACCATGGGCATCAAGACGATCATGCAGGCCCGCAAGGTCCTGATGGTCGCCAACGGCAAGGGCAAGGCCGACATCGTCAAAAAGGCGTTCTTCGGCCCCGTCACGCCGGAGGTCCCCGCCAGCATCCTGCAGATGCACCCCGACTTCATTCTGGTCGGCGACGAGGAAGCCCTGAGCGAGATCTGATTTGCGGAGGAACACTGCAATGATTATCAAAAATGCAAAAGTCTACAGCGACGGCTGCCGCTTTGTGGAAAAGGACCTCATCATCCGCGATGGCCGCATCGTCTTTGGCGCGGCCCCGCAGGAGGGCGAGGATGTCATTGACGCGGGCGGTGCCTATGCGCTGCCGGGTCTGGTGGACATCCATTTCCACGGCGCAGTCGGCCACGATTTCTGCGACGCCGACGAGGCCGGCCTGCAGGCCATCGCTGATTTTGAGGCGAGCAAGGGCGTGCTGGCCATCTGCCCCGCAACCATGACGTTCAGCGAGGAGATCCTGAACGGCATCATGGACGTGGCCGCGGCCCACAAGAACGAGCGCGGCGCGGATCTGGTCGGCATCAACATGGAGGGGCCGTACATCAGCCCCAAGAAGGTTGGCGCGCAGAACCCGAAGTACGTCATGGCCGCCGACGCGGGCATGTTCCGCCGCCTGCAGGCGCGCAGCGGTGGGCTGATCAAATTGGTTGACGTCGCCCCCGAGGAGCCGGGCAATCTGGATTTCATCAAGGAATGCCGCGATGAGGTGCGCATTTCGATTGCCCACACCTGCACCGACTACGACACGGCCAAGGCTGCGTTTGCGGCGGGTGCATCCCACATGACCCATCTGTACAACGCGATGCCGGGCATCACCCACCGTGCGCCGGGGCCGATCATTGCCGCGTTGGAGGACGGTGCCGAGGTCGAGCTGATCACCGACAACGTCCACATTCACCCGGCGATGGTGCGGTTCACCTTCAACACCTTCGGGGCGGATCGTGTGATTTTGATTGCGGACAGCATGATGGCCTGCGGTCTGCCTGACGGCCAGTACAGTCTGGGCGGCCAGGCCGTCACGGTGCGCGGACCCCGCGCGACGCTGACCGAGCAGCCCGGCACGATTGCGGGCAGCGCGACCTGTCTGTTTGACTGCATGAAGCGTGCGGTCCTCGACATGGGCGTGCCCCTTGAGAGTGCCGTCCGCGCCGCGACCCTGAACCCCGCCCGCAGCATCGGCATTGATGCCGATTACGGCAGTCTCGACGCAGGCCGCTACGGCAACGTCGTGCTGGTCGATGATAAGCTGGATATTGTCAAAGTGATCCGCCACGGAGAGGTTATCGGCTAAAGGATTAGCGGCAGCCTCCCGGGAGGTCCTACTTTCTTTTGTGACCAAAAGAAAGTAGCAAAGAAAAGTCCCGCTGTTGCGAATGCAGCGGACCCCGCCTTAGGGGCTGCACGCCCCTAAGAACCCCAATAAGGAAGTCGGAAGGGCCGATGGCTAAACGGACGCAGTATTACTGTCCGTTCTTAACGCCATCGGCCCTTCCTCCACTTTTGAGTCGGGAGTTCCCCCGAACCCCCGCAGGGGGGAGGTTGAGGCCCCCTTGTCAAAGGGGGCTGGCCGCGTTAGCGGACTGGGGGATTCCGACGGGCTGTGCGTGGCCGCCCATTCCCGGGCAACCTCCGCACGCGAAAAGGGGCCGGGCTGCCGCACTCCCTCGCCCCTCTCGCCCGCAACTCATTCACGCCACCCTGTAGGGGCCGGGCATGCCCGGCCCGCAGCCTCGCCATTACCACCCCTTTTATCCTTTGCATCGTAGGGAGGGGTCTTGACCGCTTGACGGCGCACAACGAGCGCCGTCAGCCAGCAAAGCTGGCCCGCTCATGCGGTTGTTTGCCCTGCAGGGGCAAACATTGTTCGCTCCCCGATTTCGCTCCGCTCAACCGTGGGCCCACGCTCACAACCCCGCACCTCCGCGGGGCGTCGGGGACGCCGCCCCCTACAACACAATCCGCAGGGCTTCTCATTACCGCAAACGTCCGCGGCGGCCTGGGGGCAGGCCGCCCTACATCCCACTTTACCACATTCCGTGGGACGGGCCTTCGCCCGCAACTCATTCACGCCACCCTGTAGGGGCCGGGCATGCCCGGCCCGCAACCCTGCCATTACTACCCCGTATCCTTCGCATCGTAGGGCGGCAAGCCACAGGGCCTTCGTATAACCGCCCTGCCCCCTCAAACACAAAAATAACCTGCCTGCGACCTCTCGCAGGCAGGTTGTTTTTTTGTTTTAAATTCTTTTCAGTTCCTTTTCTTCTAAGAAAAGGAACAAATCCCCGTCTCGTAAAAATTACTTCCGGTCAATCGCCACAACCACGCCGGACAGCGCCAGCAGGGCCAGCAGGTTCGGCACGGCCATCAGGCCGTTGAACAGGTCGGCCAGCGCCCAGACCAGATCGACCTTCAGGGTCGAGCCGACCAGAATGAACGCAACTACAATAATGCTGTACACCGGCAGCAACTTCTCGCCGAACAGCGCCTTGAAGTTCGACTGGCCGAAGAAATACCAGCCGATGATCGTCGAAAACGCGAAAAAGAACATGCACACCGCGATGAAGATCGGCCCAAAGCCGCCGAACGCCTGGCTGAAGGCGGCCTGGGTCAGCGACGTGCCGGTCATGCCCTGCGGGATCAGGCCGGACGTGATCAGCACCAGGCCGGTCAGCGTCAGCACAACGAACGTGTCAACGAACACGCCCAGGATCGCCACAGCGCCCTGGTCCTGCGGGCGCTCGACCTTGGCCAGCGCGTGGGCGTGGGGCGTCGAGCCAAGGCCCGCCTCGTTGGAGAACAGGCCGCGGGCCACGCCGAAACGCATGGACTGCTGCACGGTCACGCCTGCAATGCCGCCCGCCATGGCCTGCGGCTCAAACGCCAGCACAAACACCTGCGCCAGCGCGCCGGGCAGCGCCTTGGCGTTGATGACCAAAATGACGATGCAGCCCAGAATGTAAAATGCCGCCATGATCGGCACAACTTTTTCCGTTACAGCGGCAATTCTCTGCACGCCGCCCAGGAAGATGAACGCCGCAATGGCCGCCACCACGACGCCCACCGCCAGCCGGTTCAGGCCAAAGGCGTTGTGGAACGCATCACCGATGGAGTTGGACTGCACCATGTTGCCCATGAAGCCCAGCGCCAGAATGATGAGCACCGAGAACACCGTGGCCAGCACCTTGCCGACCTTGCCCTTGAACGCGGCGCGGATATAGTACGCCGGGCCGCCCGTGACATGGCCGTTCACCGTGGTCTTGTAGTGCTGCGCCAGCACGGCCTCGGCGTAAATGGTCGCCATGCCGAAAAACGCCGACACCCAGGTCCAGAACAGCGCGCCCGGGCCGCCGCTGACCAGCGCCGTGGCACAGCCCGTGATGTTGCCGGTGCCGACCTGCGCCGCAATGGCCGTCGTCAGCGCCTGAAAGCTGCTCATGCCCTCGGCGTCCGCCTTTTTGCCGCGCAGCGTAAAGCCGCCGAACACACGGCGGAAGCCCTCGCCAAAGCGGCGCACCTGCACGCCGCGCAGCCGCACGGTAAAGTACACGCCCGTGCCGACCAACAAAAACAGCAGCAGCGAGTTCCACAGAACATCGCTGAACTGCTCAATAAACGTAGTAAATGCCGCCATACTGACCCCCATAACTTTTACATCCAAAATCCCCGCCGCAATGCGGGCGACTTATTTACTATACTATGAATTTGAAGTAAAGTCAAGTGTATTTGTGTGGCGCACACACTGGCGGCTGTGTCCGGTAAACGGGCGCTTGCGGGAAGCCCGCGGGCCGGGCAGGCCCGGCCCCTACAGGCAGTCCAAACTTCGCCGCAAAAAAATTTCAAAAGACCCGCCCGTGTCACAACTCGGACACAACCGGGTGGTATGATGGCGAAAACGGAACCGGAAAGGAGACAAAAACCATGAGAAAACTCGTCCTTCTGCTGGCCGCCGCGCTGGCCCTGACCGCCTGCACCGCCGCACCCGAGGTATCGTCCCCCGCTGAAGCTGCCCCGCCCGCCGAGACCGCAGCCATCGGCGAAGCCGCGACGGCGTTCCCGGTGGGGACGCTGCAAATGGCCATCCCGGAGGTGATGGACACAGGCACCGCCTCGGTTGAGATACCGTTCTCGGGGCTTGAGGCCGAGCCGATCCTGAAGCTCGACTACGCGGCGGGCGTGCAGACAAAGCTCTGTGACATCGACCTGTCGCGGCAGATCCCGGTAGCCATCATGCAGCACGGGGACACGGTGGAATACTTCTGGGACTCCGAGGGCGGCACCGTGTTTGCCCACACGGCCATCCGCCCCGACGGCAGCGTCGAGGAGCAGACCGTCCCGAGAAAATTTTACCCCAACCTCTACGACGAGTACGCGGCGTATGACATTTGGGGCACGGCCTGCACGCGGCTGGACTGGCAGACCGGGGAGCTGACCACTGCGTCGCTGCCGTTTGTGCAGCTGGACAGCGTTCCGGGTGCAGTCGGCAGCCGGGTGCTGCTGACCCGCATTGTGTCCGACACGCCGCTGCCGGAGGGCGAGGGCAACGAGGAAATGCTGGATGCCGTGCTGCAAAACTCGCTGCGGGAGTACGACCTCTACGATCCGGCGACGAACACGATTGAAAAGGTGTTCGACGAGCCGTACTACCCCGAGGACCACAACGAAAGCAAATCGTATCTGGGCTACTGCGGCGACAAGCTGTATTTTGGGGTCTCCTGCACGGACGGTGCGTCCGCACTCAGCCGGAAGAACACGCTGGTCAGCTATGACCGCACCGCGGGCACCTGGCAGGAGGAGTGCAGCGCCGACGCCAAGAGCGGGGAGTACAGCGGCTTCTGGCCGTTTTCCCTTGACGGGCAGCTCAAGCTGGTGGTGCTGTGGCGCGGAGCGGACACCCTGACGCTCTACAGCATCGACAACGGCGCGCGGTACGAGGTCCCCTATGAGGAGGCTGGGTCCGATGCCACCGGGAACAGGAATTTCCCGATAGCCCTGACCGACGATGGCCGCATTTTGGTGACGGACGGGTACATTGACCGCAGCGGCATGGCCGCCAGCCGGTATGCGCTGATCGATTTGGGCGCGTATCTGGCGGGAAGCCGGGAGTATACCGCGGTGGAGATGTGGACGGAGTGAGGCGGTAAAATGCGGACCGCCGGTTATGGGCAATTTGTAGGGAGCGGTCTTGACCGCTCCGGGGGCCATGCGTGCGGGCACGCACCGTCCCACACACCTCCGCACGTAGGGGCCGGGCATGCCCGGCCCCTACAATTCGACAAAAATCAAAACGAGCCGCCCCAATCGTCGGGACGGCTCGTTTTTATGCGAATAAATTACTTATTCTTCTTGCTGGCGGCCTTCATGCGCAGGTCGTGGTCCAGGATGCGCTTGCGGATGCGCAGGTTCTCGGGGGTGACTTCCAGCAGCTCGTCGGGTGCCAGGAACTCAAGGCAGCCCTCGAGGCTGAACTTGGAGACAGGCACCAGACGCAGGGCGTCGTCGCTGCCGGAGGCGCGGGTGTTGGTCAGGTGCTTCGTCTTGCAGACGTTGACCGTGATGTCCTCGCCCGTCGGGGTGTAGCCGACGACCTCACCGGCGTAGACCTTCTCGCCTGCGTTGACGATCAGGGTGCCGCGCTGCTGGGCGTTGAACAGGCCGTAGGTGACGGCGTCGCCGGTATCAAAGCTGATGAGGGAGCCGGTGGAGCGGGTCTGGATGTCGCCGCACCATTCCTCGTAGCCGTCGAAGATCGTGTTCATGATGCCCTCGCCGTGGGTGTCGGTCAGGAACTGGCTGCGATAGCCGAACAGGCCGCGGCTGGGCATACGGAACTCGATGCGGGAGCGGCTGTTCATCATCTGCATGTTCATCAGGATGGCCTTGCGGGCGCCCAGAGCGGTCATGACGTTGCCCTGATAGGTCTCGGGCACGTCGACGACAACGCGCTCCATAGGCTCCATGACCTTGCCGTTCTCCTCGTGGGTCAGAACGTGCGGGGGGCTGACCTGCAGCTCATAGCCCTCGCGGCGCATCGTCTCGATCAGGATGGACAGGTGCATTTCGCCGCGGCCCATGACGCGGAAGGAATCGTTCGTGGCGGAATCCTCGACCTTCAGGGCGACGTCCTTCAGCAGCTCGCGCATCAGGCGGTCACGGATCTGGCGGGAGGTGACGTACTTGCCCTCCTTGCCGGCAAACGGGGAATCGTTGACCGAGAAGGTCATTTCCACCGTGGGATCGTTGATCTTGACAAAGGGCAGGGGCTGCACCTTGCTGGGGTCGCAGATCGTGTTGCCGATGGAAATATCGGGCAGACCCGCAAATGCGACGATGTCGCCGGCCTGGGCGCTCTCGATCGGCTCACGGCCATTGGCCTTGAAGTCGAACAGCTTGGTGATGCGGCCACTCATGTGTACGTCGGGGTTGTGCCAGTCACAGACCTGGATCGGGCTGCCGACCTTGATGACGCCGTTCTGCACGCGGCCAACGCCCATGCGGCCCACGAAGTCGTTGTAGTCAACGCTGGAGACCAGCATCTGCAGCGGCTCGTCGGGCTCGCCCTCCGGCGGCTGCACATATTTCAGGATAGTGTCAAACAGGGGCTTCAGGTCCGTGCCGGAGGCAGGGTCGGTCCAGTCGTAGCTGGCCGTGCCGTTGCGCCCGGAGCAGAACACCATCGGGCTGTCCAGCTGCTCATCGGTAGCGCCCAGGTCCATCAGCAGCTCGAGGATCTCGTCGATGACCTCGGCAATGCGGGCATCGGGACGGTCGATCTTGTTGACGGCGATGACCAGAGACAGGTTCTGCTGCAGAGCCTTCTGCAGAACAAAACGGGTCTGCGGCATGCAGCCCTCGGCTGCATCGACCAGCAGCAGAACGCCGTTGACCATCTTCAGCACGCGCTCGACCTCGCCGCCGAAGTCGGCGTGGCCCGGGGTGTCGACGATGTTGATCTTGACGCCGTTGTACTCGCAGGAGCAGTTCTTGGCCAGAATCGTGATGCCGCGCTCACGCTCGATGTCGCCGGAGTCCATGACGCGCTCGGCCACCTGCTGGTTGGCACGGAAAGCACCGGACTGCTTCAGCATCTGGTCGACCAGGGTGGTTTTGCCGTGGTCGACGTGCGCGATGATCGCGACGTTGCGGAGATTTTCCTGAATCATATACGTTCCCTCTCAAGTTGAAAATGCCGATATACTGATATTTGCAGGGGCAAAGCCCCAATATCCACATACTATTTTATAATACGCTATAATGTGGTATTTGTCAAGAATCGCAAAACGCAAAAATGTGTGCTATAATATGGATTATTATAGTGATATTTTACACTAATTAAACCATACGGCTTTACATTCTCCTTGGCCCCCTCTGAGCGGTGGCCCGGAGGGCCGGAGGGAGAGAACCCTGCTATTGCCCCAAGCTACAGACGATGGCGAAGCTCTCTCCCCCAGCCGCTGCGGCGGCAGCCCCCTCGCAGAGGGGGCCAAGGAGATAGAGGGGAGAACCACTATGGCAAACAACACGGTACGCCACATCAACATCATCGGCCACCAGAACCCGGACACGGACTCGATCTGCTCCGCGCTGGCGTATGCCTGGCTGAAAAACCGCGGCAGCCTGACCGGCCTGTATGAGGCCCGCCGCGCCGGACATGTGAACCGGGAAACGCGGTTCGTTCTGCAGCACTTCGGCGTGGAGCCGCCGCGGCTTTGCACCGACGTCAGCCCGCAGATCAAGGACATCGACATCCGCAAGCAGGCGGGCATCGACGGCGAGATGAGCCTGCGTGCGGCCTGGAACCTGATGCGCGACGTCGAGATAGACACGCTCTGCATCGTGGACGGCGACAACGAGCTGCAGGGGCTTATCACCATCAAGGACATTGCCGACGCGAACATGGACCTGTTCGACACGGCAGTGCTGGCCGCGGCCAACACCCGATGCACGAACCTGCTGGAAACGCTGGAGGCTGAGCTGGTGGTCGGCAGCGCCGACGCCCACATTGACAGCGGCAATATCTGCATCGGCACCAGCCCGGAAATCATGGAGGAGCTGGTCAAGCCCGGCGACCTTGTGCTGGTCTCCAACCGGTACGAGACCCAGATGTGCGCCATCGACTGCGGCGCGCAGGCCATCGTTGTCTGCTGCGGCTCCGCGGTGCCGCGCACCATCGTGGCACGTGCGCAGGAAAAGGGCTGTGCCGTGCTGGCGACCCCCTACGATACCTACGCCGCCGCGCGGCTCATCTCCACCGCCGCGCCGGTGCGCCACTTTATGCGCACGAAGGAATTGCTGAAATTCAGCGTAAATACGCCGATTGAGGACGCCAAAAAGGTTATGGCCAGCGTGCGTCACCGCTATTTCCCGATTCTGGATGAGAACGGCAAGTACTGCGGCGTCGTCAGCCGCCGTAACCTGTTGAACCTGCACCGCAAGCAGGTCATTCTCGTTGACCACAATGAGCGCACCCAGGCCGTGGACGGTCTGGAGCAGGCGGACATTCTGGAGATCATCGACCATCACCGCATCGGCAGTCTGGAGACCACCGGCCCGGTCTATTTCCGCAATGTTCCGGTGGGTTGCACGGCCACGATTTTGTACCAGATGTACGGCGAGCAGGGCCTGACGCCCAGCCGCGAGATCGCGGGCCTGCTGCTGTCGGCCATTCTGTCCGATACGCTGGTGTTCCGCTCTCCGACGTCCACCCCGCAGGACGAAGCCGCCGCCAAGGCGCTGGCCGCGCTGGCGGGCGAGGACATCCAGTCCTACGCCGAGCAAATGTTTGAGGCAGGTGCCGACCTGACGGGCCGCACGGCGGAGGATGTGTTCAGCTCGGACTTCAAGGCGTTCAGCCGCGGCGACGTCAAGTTCGGCGTCGGCCAGTCCACCTACATGACCGACAAGTCCCGCGCCGCCGCCGAGGCGCTTGTGCAGCCGTTCCTGCCCGAGGCGAGCCGCCGCGAGGGTCTGCCGCTGATCTTCTACATGTTCACCGACATGAAGACCCAGAGCACCGACCTGATGTTCTACGGCCACAACGCCGAGGAGATCATCCGCGATGCGTTCCACGTCGAACCGGAGGGGAACATAGCCAAACTGCCCGGTGTCGTCAGCCGCAAGAAGCAGCTCATCCCGCCGCTGCTGGCAGCTTTGCAGGCGCGGCAGTAAGGGGAAAATGCCCGCGAAGCCGCGCCATTGGCAGACAGGCAGGGGCGGATACAGAATCTGCCTTTATGTGAATACAAGAACAGACGCACAGCCGTGAAAAGCTGTGCGTCCGATTTTTTATGCCAATTTTTTGACTGCCTTGCTTACCGGTCTGCTCATTGCCGTCAGCACCGCCGCCGGCACAAAGCTGGCGGCGAGATACACCGGGAACATCCCGGCCAGCGGCAGTCCGTGCCCCTGCACAAACGGCAGGAATACCAGCGTCAGCAGGACATGATGCACCAAGTACACGCCGTAGCACCAGCCCGCCAGCCGCCGCAGGGCGGGGCAAAGCGGTGCGGGTACGTGCTGCCCGGCGGCATAGACTGCCCAGAACAGCACCGACGCCAGCACCAACAGCACGGCCAGACGCGGCACTTCGTCCACCCACAAAAGCGGGCAGACCGCCAGCCCGATATACAGCCGATAGGACGGAAGAGCGTTCTTTTTCAGCAGCGTGCCGAACCACACCCCCAGCGCAAATGCGGGCAGGCGGCCCAGTACCGTATGCCCGGCCTCCCACGGAGCGGGGCAGACGAGCGGCCAGACAACGGCCAGCACCGCCATGCAGAGCGCCAGCACCCGGCGGTGCGCTGCGGTCCCCATGCACCGGAGCAGCAACGGGAACACGAGATACAAAATCAGGATAACGCCCAAAAACCACTCGCCGATTTTGTAGAAAGTGACCGTCACGGGCGCTAAATACCCATCCAGCCCCAGCACTGAAAAAATCACACGCCAGCGTGGAATATCGGCGTTGTTGCCGTGCAGGACCTCGCCGTACAGGAACAGCGCGCCAAACCCCAGCCAGAACGCCGGGTAGGTCGCGGCGGCGCGGCCCACAAAGTAGCGCCGGGCGTCAAACCGTCCCTGCCATTGCAGGCAGAGCGCCGCACCGGACAGCAGGAAAAAACACGCCAGCCCGACCTCGACCCAGTCGGCCATGCCGCGGCCAATCAGCGCCGTCGGCACGGCAAAGCCCAGGCGCGCGGCCTCGATGCAATAGTGGTAGCACAGCACGGGCAGCAGCGCGGCCAGCCGCACCACATCCAGGCCGGGACGATAATTTTGGGGCATCACGCCGCGACAGCGCCGAAGGCGGAGACGCCCAGCACGCTCAGCGCGCCCATGATGCAGCCTGCCAGCAGCACGCCGCCCATGCAGGCGCGGACGCTGGACTTAAAGTCCATGTCCAAAAGGCTGGCGGCCAGCGTGCCGGTCCACGCACCCGTGCCGGGCAGCGGAATGCCGACGAACAGCAGCAGCGCCCACGGCAGGCCGCGGCCCGCCGTGGCCTTCAGCTTCGCGCCGCCCTTGTGGCCTTTTTCGAGGCAGAAGGTGAAGAACTTGCCGATGACCGGCTTATCCGCACCCCACTCCAGCACCTTGCGGGCAAAGAAAAAGATGAACGGCACGGGGAGCATATTGCCGATGATGGCGATGACGTACACCTGCCACAGCGGCAGGCCCATGGCCACGCCCACGGGAATCGCGCCGCGCAGCTCGATCAGGGGGACCATCGAAATCAAGAACACACTCAGGTATTTTGTCAGCATTTGAAAACCTCGCTTATACGTTGAAACAATAGTACAGACAAATTTAATTATACAAAATATTTATGCGCCTGGCAAGGGGGGAACGTGTAAAATTGACGTAAAAATGAAAAAAGCCGCCCCGGCGAGGGGGCGGCAGCGAAAATGTGCGGTAGGGGCCGGGCATGCCCGGCCCGGCGGTGTATGGCAGACGGGCGTATGCGGGAAAGTCTATTTCCGGGATGTTTGTAGGGATGGGTCTTGACCCATCCGCACATCTGGCCGCGCGCAGCGCATAAAATCGCGCCGAATGGCGCGCGGTTTTCCCGTCGCGTCGTGCTTTTGGCAAGGCAGCACGGAACGGTCAAGACCGTTCCCTACAAACCAACTGTCCGTCAGCGGGCAATAACGGCAAGCTCGCCCCTCATCCGGCCTCGGTCGGGGCCTCGGCCACCTTCCCCCGAGGGGGAAGGCTTTTGGGGGACACCCCGCAATTCCACAATCAATCCAGCAGATTCGTCATGCTTTTCAGGCTGACACCCAGCGTGGACGCATTATGCAAAAGCGCGGACGTGGCCGGGGGCAGGATGCCCATGGCGCCCAGGACGATGAGGGTGCTGTTGAAGCTCATGATAAAGCGGTAGTTGCTCTTGGTGCGCTTCTGTAGGCCGTTGGCGATGGACTTCAAGATCACCAGCTCGCGCAGGCTGTCGGCGGCAATCGTGACGTCGGCGATTTCCCGGGCAATGGCCGCGCCGTCGCTGATGGCAATGCCGACGTCGGCGGCGGACAGGGCGGGGGAGTCGTTGATGCCGTCGCCCAGCATGATGACGGTGTGCCCGGCGGCCTTCTCCTGCTCGACAAAGTTGGCCTTGTCCTCGGGCAGGACCTCGGCGTAGTAGTGGTCCACGCCGACCTGCTTCGCAATGACCGACGCGGTGCGGTCATTGTCGCCGGTCATCATGACGGCCTTGCGGATGCCAAGGCCGCGCAGCTGTTTCAAAACCTCGGAGGCTTCCTCGCGCAGCGGGTCGGCAATGCAGATGACACCGGCCAGCACACCGCCGATGGCCAGATACAGGTGGGAATATTCCGGCGGCAGCGCGTCGAATTTGCCGCACTCGTTCGTCGGAATATAGCAGCCCTCGTCCTCAAAGACAAAGTGCTGGCTGCCGATAACGGCCTTCTCGCCGCCGATCTGGCTGGCAATGCCGTGGGCGACGACGTACTGCACCTCGCTGTGCATCTCGTCGTGGCGGATGCCCTTTGCGGCAGCGGCCTGCACGACGGCGTTCGCCATCGAGTGGGGGTAGTGCTCCTCCAAGCAGGCCGCGATCTGTAAAACCTCGTCCTCGGTGCGGGTGCCGAACGGCACGACCTGCACAACGGTGGGCGTCGCGTGGGTCAGCGTGCCGGTCTTGTCAAAGACGATGGTATCGGCGTTGGCCAGAGCCTCCAGATACTTGCCGCCCTTGACCGTGATATGGTAGCTGCCGCACTCACGCATGGCGGACAGCACGGCCAGCGGCATCGACAACTTGAGCGCACAGGAAAAATCGACCATCAGGATCGAGATCGCACGGGTCGCGTTGCGGGTCAGCGCGTAGGTCACGGCGGTGCCCAGCAGGCTGTATGGGACCAGCTTGTCGGCCAGCGCGGCGGCGCGGGTCTCGCTGGCGGATTTCAGCTTCTCGGAGTTCTCGATCATTTTGACGATCTGGTCGTAGCGCCCGTTGCCGGCCTGCTGCTCGACGGTCACGGTGATCTGGCCCTCCTCGACGACGGTGCCCGCGTAGACGACGGCCCCCTCGCTCTTGCGGACGGGCTCGGCCTCGCCGGTCAGGGATGCCTGGTTGACGCTGGCCTCGCCGTCCAGCACCCTGCCGTCCAGCGGGATGACGCTGCCGGTGTGTACGACGATGGCGTCGCCCGCGCACACCTGCGAGATCGGCACAAGGACCTCGCCCTCGGCGGTCTGCTGCCAGACGCGGTCTACGTTCAGCGACATGCAGCGGGCCAGGTCGCCCAGCGATTTCTTGCGGGTCCATTCCTCCAGCAGCTCGCCCAGGCGCAGCAGGAACATGACGGAGCCTGCCGTGGCGAAATCGCCGCGCAGCATCGACACGCCGATGGACAGCGCGTCGAGGACCTCGACCTCGAGCTTGCGGCGGAAAACGCACCGCAGACCGCGGAAAATATAGGGCACGCTGCGCACCAGCGTGTAGACCATGCGCAAGGGTGCTGGCAGGAACAGCTTGCGCGCAAAGTGGAAGATCGTCATATTGACGAGCTTTTCCTGATATTCGCGGTTGACGGCGCGGGGGCTGTTGGCGGGCACCTCGGCCAGGGCCTCTGTGTCAAAGCGGAAGGCTGCCAGGCCCCTGACGATGCCGGCGCGGCTCTCGGTATAGACGATGACGACGTCGCAGGTGCGCTCATACACGGCGGCGGTGCGCACGCCGGGCAGGCTGGTCAGATAGTCCTGCAGCTGGTCCGCCTCGGCCAGCGACATCCGCGGCTTACGGAGATGCAGGCGGATGCGCCCGCGGCTCTCATGCAGAATATTCCATTTCATAATTACTCTCCCGGTAAATAAAAAAGGCTTCCCCCGAGGGGGAAGCTGCCGCCAACGGCGGCTGATGAGGGCGGACTGTTCCGCAGTATCCCGTGAACGGGTGGCTGCGGCGAACACGCACCTCATCCGACCTCGCTTTGCTCGGCCACCTTCCCCGCCCGCGGGGAAGGCTTTTGCAGCAGCGAAAACTTACTCAGCCTTCTCCTCGGCGGTGTCCTCCAGAACGGCGTCATCCTCGGCGGCGCGCTGCTCGTTGATCTCCTTGGCGTCGGCCAGGATGTCGCCGCAGTTCTCCTGCAGGGTGGTGGCGGTCTTCATGACCTGGTCCTTCATGCGCAGCACAGCGGCGGTGCACTGGGTATACAGCTTCTTCGCATCCTTGCTGGTCAGAATCTCAATACCGGCGGAGCCAAACAGAGCGCCGCCTGCAAACAGACCGATCTTTGCCCAATTCATAGTTCAAATCCCCTTTACTGTAATATGCTTGCGATGGTGTATAAAATGTGCCCCATCGGGCGAACCTATAAGGTTTACACATAATTCTACAACGGTTAGCCACGACGGGGGTAGGCTGAAAAGGCATACGGTGCGCAGAATGGATTTTTTTGCTAAAAAACTCCCTGGCCCCTCTGCGAGGGAGGCAAGAAGATATTACGCGGTGTGGCTGCTTGCCGTCGGGCACGCCACCCGCCGCAGCTCGGTGGGGCGGCGGCCTGTGTGGCGGCGGAAGGCCGCGGCAAAGCGGCTCGGGTCCTCATAGCCGACGCGGTGCGCGATCTCGGCCACGGGCAGGTCGCTCTCCTGCAAAAGCCGGGCGGCGGTGTCCATCCGCAGCCCGCGCAGATAGCTGGCCACCGGCACGCCGTACAGCGCCTTGAAGCAGATCTTCAGCGAGCTTTGGGACAGGTGAAATTTTGCGGCCAGCTCGGGCAGGGTGATGCGGCTGCCCTGGTGGGTCAGCAGATAATCGTGCGCCTGGCGGGTGTGCTCCAGCTGCAAACGGTCAAAGTAGGGCGTGCGGGGCGTGTCGGCCCCGGCATAGCGGCTGACCAGCTCGTCCCAGTGTTCCAGCGCGGCGGCGGCCACGAGGGGGTCATACATGATGCCGCTGTTTTTTTCGATCTCGCGGCGGCAGGCAGCGCTGGTCATGGCGGGGCGGTAGCTGCGGCTGCTCATCATCGCATCTATGGAGTCCGCCACGGCAATGACGCGCGACCCCGGCGGGATGTCATGCCCCGACAGCCCGTCCGGGTAGCCGCGGCCATCCCACCGCTCATGGTGATGGCGCACCAGTATGGCGATTTCTTTAAAATCGTCGATTTTGCGCAGGATTTCATATCCGGTCACGGGATGGCGGCGCATTTCCTCCCATTCGGGCCGGGTCAGCGGCCCGGCCTTGCGCAGGACGGAATCCGGCACGGCGATCTTGCCGATGTCGTGCAGGTGGGCGGCCATGTGGATGCGGGTCGTCTCGTCCTCGTCCAGGCCGAGGGCGGCGGCGAGCACCAGCACCATGTCCGCCACCCGGTCAGAGTGACTGGCTGTGTAGGCATCGCGCGCGTCCAGGGCGGCGACGATGCTCTCGATCAGGTCATGATATTGCATCAGATGGCTTGCGTTGTGCAGCGCGGTGTCCGGCTGCGGGATTTGGTTCGCCATGAACCGCGCCCCCTTTCCAAGGCAGTGTTAACATAGACTAACGGTTAGCTTAGACTATCTTATCGCAGCGCGCAAAATTTGTCAAGTCTGCCGCAAACATCTAGGAAGATTTGTACGAGTGTGGTAAAATGCGAAGAGCTTTTAAGGAGGATTCCGCCCATGAAAAAACCAACCTCCGGCACGACCGATCTGACGACCGGGCGGCCGCTGACCCGCATATTGGTTTTCGCGCTGCCGCTGGTGCTGGGCACACTGTTCCAGCAGCTGTACAGCTTCGCCGATACCGTCATCGTCGGGCGGTGCCTTGGCACCGACGCGCTGGCGGCGGTGGGCAGCACCTACTCGCTGAATTTTTTGATTTTGGGCTTTGTGCAGGGCGCGTGCGTCGGCTTCGGCATCCCGGTGGCCGAAGCCTTCGGTGCGAAAAGCCGCGATGACCTGCACCGCTACCTCTATAATGGCGTACTGCTCTGCGTGGTACTCAGCGTGGTTTTCACGGTGGCGACCACGCTGGGGGCTGCGCCGCTGCTGGCGCTCATCCACACACCGGTGAATATTTTTGCCGACGCAGCGCTGTATATTCGCGTCATCTTCCTTGGCATCCCGGCAACGGTCTTGTACAACTACTCGGCCAGCGTGCTGCGGTCGCTGGGAGATTCGCGCCACCCGTTCTATTTTTTGCTGGGGGCAAGTTTGCTGAATATCGGGCTGGACTGGCTGCTCATCGTGCCCTGCGGCATGGGCGTCGACGGCGCAGCCATCGCGACGGTGGCAAGCCAGCTGCTCAGCGGCGTGCTGTGTACGTGGTGGTTCTTTGCGAAGGTCGAGAACGTGCATTTCACGCGGGACGACCTGCGATTTTCTGCGCCCCACGCCAAGCGGCTGGCGGTCATCGGGCTGCCGATGGGGTTTGAGTATTCGGTCTCGGCTATCGGCGCAGTCGTCATGCAGGATGCCATCAATCTGATGGGCAGTGTCGCGGTGGCGGCGCAGACGGCAGGCGAGAAGATCCGCCAGATGTTCACTCTGCCGATGGAGAGCGTCGGCATGGCGATGGCGACCTATGTCGGCCAGAACCACGGTGCACACCGCACCGACCGCATCAAGCAGGGCGTCCGCGACGGCTGTCTGGTGCAGCTGGTCTACTGCGCGGCGGCGTGGGTGGCGATCTATTTCTGCAAGCCCTACGCCGTGGGGCTGGTGCTGGGCGACGCCGACCCGGCCGTGACGCAGGGCGCGTTGGAATATCTGACGGTCATCAGTGTGCTGTTCTGCTTCCATGGGCTGCTGATGATCTTCCGCAACACGCTGCAGGGGCTGGGCTACAGCACGCAGGCGGTCATTTCCGGCGTGGGGGAGCTGGTTGGCCGCAGCGTCGGTGGCTGGCTGGCGGTGCATAGTCTGGGCTATTTCGGCATCTGCATCGCCAACCCGATCGCATGGGCGTTCGCGCTGGCGTACTGTGTGATAATGGTGATGCGGATGTTGAAAAAAGAGGACACGCCCGAAGTGAACGCGTAGGGGGCGGCGTCCCCGCCCCGCCGCGGAACGTTGCGGCAGGCAAACGGGCAATACCGACAAACCCGGCAAACCCGCCCCTCATCCGGCGCTTCACGCCGCCTTCCCACATGGGGGAAGGCTTTGAAAAAAATGTTCACCGCCCCAAATTCATCATCGATTTCAGCCGTTCCCTGTGCCAAACGGGTGTTTATTTCTCCCTCTTGACAAAAGCGGTTAGTCTATGCTATCTTGTCATTGGTTAGCTTGCGCTAACCTTGAAGTATCGCTTTATCCCATTCCGGGCATACTGAAAAAGCAGTTTATAGAGAAAGGACTTTGTACCATGAGCTATCTGGAAATTGAGAAGGTCATTGGCCGCGAGATCATCGACTCCCGCGGCAACCCCACCGTCGAGGCAGAGGTATGGCTGGCCGACGGCACGATTGGCCGCGGTGCTGCCCCCAGCGGTGCGTCCACCGGTGAATTTGAGGCTCTGGAGCTGCGCGACGGCGACAAGAGCCGCTTCGGCGGCAAGGGCGTCAGCAAGGCTGTTGAGAACATCAACACCACCATCAACGAGGTTCTTGCCGGCATGGATGCCTCCGACATCTACGCCGTGGACGCCGCTATGCTGAAGGCCGACGGCACCAAGGATAAGTCCAACCTCGGTGCAAACGCCATTCTGGCGGTTTCCATCGCGGCGGCCCGCGCGGCGGCCATCTCGCTGGATGTGCCCCTGTACCGCTTCTTGGGCGGCGTGTCCGGCAACAAGCTGCCCGTGCCCATGATGAACATCCTGAACGGCGGCGCGCACGCGGCCAACACCGTGGACGTGCAGGAGTTCATGATCATGCCCGCCGGTGCGCCCAGCTTCAAGGAGGGTCTGCGCTGGTGCACCGAGGTGTTCCACGCCCTGCAGGCGCTGCTGAAATCCAAGGGTCTGGCCACCTCCGTCGGTGACGAGGGCGGCTTTGCACCCGACCTTGCCAGCGACGAGGAGGCCATTCAGTATATCCTTGAGGCCATCGAGAAGGCCGGCTACCTGCCCGGCAGGGATTTTGTGCTGGCCATGGATGCTGCCTCCAGCGAGTGGAAGGGCAGCAAAAAGGGCGAGTATAAGCTGCCCAAGTGCGGCAAGGTCTTTACCAGTGAGGAGCTGGTCGAGCACTGGAAGCAGCTGGTCGAAAAGTATCCCATCTACTCCATCGAGGACGGCCTCGACGAGGAGGACTGGGAGGGCTGGCAGCACATGACGAAGGAGCTGGGCGGCAAGGTCCAGCTGGTCGGCGACGACCTGTTCGTCACGAACACCGAGCGTCTGTCCAAGGGCATTCGCTTGGGCTGCGGCAACTCGATCCTCATCAAGCTGAACCAGATCGGCTCGGTTTCCGAGACGCTGGAGGCCATCAAGATGGCACACAAGGCCGGTTACACCGCCATTGCGTCCCACCGCTCCGGCGAGACCGAGGACACCACGATTGCCGACCTGGCCGTTGCGCTGAACACCTGCCAGATCAAGACCGGCGCCCCCAGCCGCAGCGAGCGCGTCGCCAAGTACAACCAGCTTCTCCGCATCGAGGAGGAGCTTGGCAGCGCCGCGCAGTATCCGGGATTTGGGGCGTTTAACATTAAAAAGTAAGTGCTAGAGAGGAGAGAAAATGCCGCGGGCGGATGCTCGCATCCGCCCCTACAAATCAAAAACTGTTGCCCAAACAACACACAAAGCCCTGTAATTCTGGTATAATACTCAAAGCCGGGCGAAATGCGCCCGGCGGTCCATACATTAAAAGAGGTGCACAATGACAGATTTCAAACAGTGGGAAGGCTTTGAAGGCCGCATTTGGAAAGAGGAAGTCAACACCCGTGACTTCATCCAGAAGAACTACACCCCTTACGACGGCGACGAGAGCTTCCTCGCTGGTCCTACCGACGCTACCAACAAGCTGTGGGGCGCGCTGCAGAAGCTGCAGAAGGCCGAGCGCGCCAAGGGCGGCGTGCTGGACATGGAGACCGAGGTCGTCTCCGGCCTGACCGCCTACGGCCCCGGCTACATCGACCCCGAGCTGAAGGACCTCGAGAAGGTCGTCGGCCTGCAGACCGATAAGCCCCTGAAGCGCGCCTTCATGCCCTACGGCGGCATCAAGATGGCGGAGCAGGCCTGCACCACCTACGGCTACCAGCCCAGCGAGAAGCTGCACGAGATTTTCACCAAGTACACCCGCACCCATAATCAGGCCGTGTTCGATGCCTACACCCCCGAGATGAAGAAGGCCCGCCACAGCCACATCGTCACCGGCCTGCCCGACACCTATGGCCGCGGCCGTATCGTCGGCGACTACCGCCGCGTGGCGCTGTACGGCATCGACTACCTCATCAAGGCCAAGCAGAACGACTTTGCCAACTGCGGCGACGGCACGATGACCGAGGAGGTCGTCCGCCAGCGCGAGGAGATTTCCATGCAGATCTCCGCCCTGAAGGGCATGAAGGAGATGGCTGCTGCCTACGGCTTCGACATCTCCCAGCCCGCCGCCAACGCAAAAGAGGCCGTCCAGTGGCTGTACTTCGGCTATCTGGCCGCCATCAAGACCCAGAACGGCGCTGCCATGTCCGTTGGCCGTGTGTCCACCTTCCTGGACATCTACATCCAGCGCGATCTGGACAACGGCACCCTGACCGAGAGCGAGGCCCAGGAGCTGATCGACCACATGGTCATGAAGTTCCGTATGGTCAAGTTCGCCCGCATCCCCAGCTACAACCAGCTGTTCAGCGGCGACCCCGTCTGGGCGACCCTCGAGGTCGGCGGCATCGGCATGGATGGCCGCTCCATGGTCACCAAGAACGACTTCCGCTTCCTGCATACGCTCGAGAACATGGGCCCCGCCCCCGAGCCGAACATGACGGTGCTGTATTCCAGCGCCCTGCCCAAGACCTTCAAGGACTATGCGTCTAAAATCTCCATCGACACGTCCAGCGTCCAGTACGAGAACGACGACGTCATGAAGCCTGTCTGGGGCGATGACTACTCCATCTGCTGCTGTGTTTCCGCCACCCAGACCGGCAAGGAGATGCAATTCTTCGGCGCACGTGCGAACCTCGCCAAGTGCCTGCTCTACGCCATCAACGGCGGCGTCGATGAGAAGCTCGGCGAGCAGGTCGGCCCCGCTTACGCCCCCATCACCGCCGAGTACCTCGACTACGGCGAGGTCACGGCCAAGTACGACGTCATGATGGACTGGCTGGCCGGGCTGTATGTCAACATCCTGAACCTCATCCAGTATATGCACGACAAGTACTACTATGAGGCTGCCGAGATGGCCCTGATCGACACCGATGTCCGCCGCACCTTCGCTACCGGCATTGCCGGCTTCAGCCATGTGGTCGACTCCCTGTCCGCCATCAAGTACGCCAAGGTCAAGTGCATCCGCAACGAGCAGGGCCTCGTCACCGATTACGAGATCGAGGGCGACTTCCCGAAGTACGGCAACGATGATGACCGCGCCGATGACATCGCCGTCGAGCTGCTGCGCAGCTTCCTCGAGAAGATCAAGCGCCGCCACACCTACCGCAACTCCGAGGCTACCACCTCTATCCTGACCATCACCTCCAATGTGGTATACGGTAAGGCAACCGGCGCAATGCCGGATGGCCGCGCAGCCTTTACCCCGTTTGCCCCCGGTGCAAACCCGGCTTACGGCGCAGAGCAGAACGGCCTGCTGGCCAGCCTGAACAGCGTTGCCAAGCTGCCCTACCACTGGGCACTGGACGGCATCTCCAACACCCAGACCATCAACCCCGACGCTCTGGGCCACAGCGAGGGCGAGCGCGTTGAGAACCTGGTCCAGGTTATGGACGGCTACTTTGACCAGGGCGCCCACCACCTGAACGTCAACGTCTTTGGCACTGAAAAGCTGATCGACGCCATGGAGCACCCGGAGAAGGAAGAGTACGCCAACTTCACCATCCGTGTTTCCGGCTATGCCGTCAAGTTCATTGACCTGACCCGCGAACAGCAGATGGACGTTATTGCTCGTACCTGCCACAAGAAGATGTAATTGCTGCGGCGTGACTGTCGACTAGCATACAAGGCCCGCGGCTGCGTTTTGCGGCCGCGGGCTTTTTGGGCAAATGCGTGGTATAATAGTGGAGGAAATGCAGGACTCCAGCCCAGTCACACGTTGAAAAATACGTATACCCCAGTAGGGCGGGGTCACCCGCCCCTGCCACATCCCAAACCCAACACCAACCGCAAAAGAGGTAACATTCCATGGAGCAAAACACCCCCATCACCGGCCGCATCCATTCGGTCGAAACGTTCGGCCTTGTCGATGGCCCCGGCGTGCGGTATGTCCTGTTTGTACAGGGCTGTGCCATGCGCTGCCGCTATTGCCATAACCCCGAAACCTGGCCCTGCACCATTGGGGAGCAGCAAACCCCGGCCCAGGCCCTGCAAAAAGCCCTGCGCTATCGCACTTACTGGAAAAATAACGGTGGCCTGACCGTCAGCGGCGGTGAACCGCTGTTACAAATCGACTTTGTGTCGGAGCTGTTCCGCCTGGCCAAACTGCAGGGCGTGCATACCACCCTGGATACCGCCGGCCAGCCCTACACCACCGCGGAACCGTTCTATTCCAAGTTTGAGACCCTGATGCAGAACACCGACCTGGTGATGCTGGACCTGAAAGCCTTTTACCCGGACCGCCACAAGGCCCTGACTGGCTGCGATAACACCCCCATTCTGGATATGGCGCGCTGGATGGGCGAACATGGCAAATCCATGTGGATCCGCCACGTTCTGGTGCCCGGACTGACGGACGATGAAGCCGAGCTGCGGGAGATGAGCGATTTTATCAAATCCCTTGGCAGTGTGCGCCGCGTGGAGGTGCTGCCCTACCATACCCTTGGCCTGTTCAAGTGGGAAAAACTTGGCATCACCTACAGCCTGGATGGCGTTCAGCCGCCCAGCGAGGAAGCGGTTCAGCGCGCTGAAGAGCTGCTTTGCATCAAGGATTATCCGGATTTCAAAAAGTAAGGGCAATACCGCATAATTCTAAGTGCCGATACAGCGAGCGAGGTGCGGCAGATGCTAAGCCAAAAGCGCAGATAATACTGGATGTCTTATCGAGCATTTTGGCAACGCAGATGCCGTGCCGCAGCCGCCGGAGCGGTGCTTAAGCCGTAAGGCGGGAATTGTGCGGTGTTGCCTAAGGCAAGCTGTGCCGCTAAACGTGAAAATTTATTTCAAAAACAGATAAAAAGTGCTTGACGAACCACTTGAAACATGGTATAGTATACGCATGGTTAGTGAGGACTAACCGACAGGGCCGCTTTTGCTGACGGCGCATGGAATGCCTCCCATCGCCGTGGCCCAGAAAAGGAACAGGTTTGCTCCCTGCTCCTGTCAAAGTCAGGCAGTTCTCCGTTTCAGGTGTTTGCTCTGCACCTTTTTCATTGCCTGCATCAAAACAATATAGCCCTCTCCCCAGCTGCTCCTTGGGAAGAGGGCTTTATTGTTTTGTTTTTATGTGGAGGTTGGGGAAGAATGGGGGCGGGTGGAAGATATAAATTACGGATCCACGGTGTGGGCCGTGCCGGTACCTCTACCGTGTTCCCGCAGTCTGTATTTGCACTGTGTGATTCCACAAAGACTCTACGCTGCCTGGTGCCGGCAAGTCTGGCAGGAAGATTCAAAAACGAAAAAGCCGCGAAAAACGATGAAAATAAGACGCGAACCCAAGATGCAATATATCCTGCTGTTTTTTGATAATTATAGCTAAAATGATTGAAAGCCACATCTTAATATGATAAAATGTAAATATTCATATGACATAAAGAGGAAAGAAAAAAGCTGGTTTTGCCCTGTGGGGAAAAGGCCTTTGCGGGCTTGCAGGCAAAACGGCATTGCGGTAGCTTTGCCGCAAAATACTGGTGCTGCCTTATCAACGGGGCGCAGTGGTATGCAGGCCGGCGGGCCTGGGATATGAAGAAAACTTGGAAGAAAAGGGAAACAGGGTATGATTACAAAGCGCGAAAAGCTGCAGTATGTCTATGTCTTTTTAACAGACCTTGCAGCTCTGGCCGCCAGTGTGATTCTGGCATGGCTGATCGTTGGCGGCATTATGGGGCAGCTGCTGCCTTACAGTGTTCTGGATTGGGTTCAGGCGCTGGTTTTGCTGGTGCTGGCCTATACCGTTACATTTTTCTGTTTTGACCAGACGGAAAACATTGTCAAGCGTACCCGCGGGCAGGAAGCCAAACTTTCCATCAAGTCCAACCTGCTGATGATGGTGATCTATTCTGCTTTTCTGACGCTGTCCAAAGCGGTTTTGCAGGATTCCCGCTATTTTCTGGTGGGGGTCGTGTCGTTTAACCTCTTCCTGCTCCCGGCGGCCCATGGCCTGCTCAAAAAGCTGCTGGTAAAAGCCCCTGACAATCTCCAGAACGAAACGCTGGTTGGCATTGTTACCACCGGTGACCGTGCAGGCAAGATGATCCGTGAGATCAGCAACGACTGGTCCCGCCGTGTGTGCGGTGTGGCCCTGCTGGAAGCCACGGGGGATGCAATCGGTACCAAGGTGGAGAATATTGAGATAAAAGCCAATTATGATACCTTTATGAACTGGCTGCGCCGCGCCGCTTTGGATGAAGTGTATATCGATGTTCCGATGGACAGCGGCGAATCCTTTATCCCGTACCTGGAAGAGATGGAAAGCATGGGCCTGACCGTGCATTTCCGCATGCCGTTGCTGGACCGCATCGAGGAAAGCTGCTGCAACGAAACCAGCTCCGCCCGCCTGTGCCGCGATCTGGGCCGCTGCGCTGGCGGCAACCTGGTTACCATGGCCACCATTGAACCCAAGCTGCGGGACCAGATCCTGAAGCGCCTGATGGATATTTTGGGCAGCCTGGTGGGCTGCATCATCAGCATCCCCATCATTGCCATTACAGCCATCCCCCTGAAACTGGAAAGCCCCGGCCCGCTCTTCTTTAAGCAGAAGCGAGTGGGCCGCAATGGCCGTGTTTTCTACATCCATAAGCTGCGCAGCATGTATATGGATGCCGAGGAACGCAAAAAGGAACTGATGGCCCAGAACGAGATGAACGGCCTGATGTTCAAAATGCAGGATGACCCCCGCATTACCAAGGTGGGTAAGTTTATCCGCAAAACAAGCATTGACGAACTGCCGCAGTTCTTTGATGTTCTGCGCGGAGATATGAGCCTTGTCGGCACCCGCCCGCCCACGCTGGACGAGTATAAACAGTACGAAAGCCACCACAAGCGCCGCCTTTCCATGAAACCGGGCATCACCGGCCTGTGGCAGGTCAGCGGCCGCAGCGATATTGAGGATTTTGAGGATGTTGTCAAACTGGACGTTCAATACATTGATAACTGGAGCCTGTGGGGCGATATAAAGATCCTCTTCAAGACCGTATGGGTCGTCTTTGCCGGCCGGGGGGCAAAGTAAATCGTTAAATGCGTGGCATGGCAACCTAAAATATAAAAACATCAATCCGGAACCCATTCTTTCAACACAATAAGCGGAGCAGGGAACTGCTCCACTTTTTTACAACAAAAACGCAGGAGGTACTTTGATTATGGCTGCAACGCAAAACAGGGATATGGGGAGCGGCAGCATTCCCAAGCTGCTGGCCCAGCTGGCACTGCCCGCGGTGGTGGCGCAGGTGGTAAACCTGCTGTATAACATTGTGGACCGCATCTATATCGGCCATATGCCGGAGGTCGGCGCATCCGCGCTGACGGGCGTTGGCCTGTTTACCCCCATTTTGATGCTGATTACCGCGTTTGCCATGCTGTGCGGCTCCGGCGGCGCGCCCCGCGCGGCCATTGCCATGGGCCGCGGCGATGACGATGCCGCCGAAAAAATCATGGGCAACTGCTTTACGCTGCTGCTGATTCTGGCGGCTGTGCTGACCGTTGTGTTTTATTTCGCTGCGCCGTCTCTGCTGGTGCTGTTCGGTGCCAGCGAAAAAACGCTGCCTTATGCGCTGGATTACGCCCGCATCTATATCATCGGCACCATTTTTGTGCTCATCGTTATGGGCATGAACCCCTTTGTCACCACCCAGGGCTTTGCCACATTCAGCATGATGACCACCGTGATCGGCGCTGTGTGCAACATCATCCTGGACCCCATCCTGATTTTTGCCCTCAATATGGGGGTGCGCGGTGCCGCCACGGCGACTGTCATCAGCCAGGCGGTGGGCGCGGTGTGGGTGCTGCGCTTTTTGACCGGCAGCCGCACCAGGCTGCGCCTGAGCGTGAAAAACATGCCGCTGGTGGGAAAAGTCATCGGCCCCTGCCTTGGGCTGGGCGTTTCCACCTTTGTGATGATTGCCACCGAAAGTATCCTTTCCATCAGCTTCAACTCCAGCCTGGCGCGCTATGGCGGCGATATCGCCGTCGGCGCCATGACCATCATCACCAGCGCCACCCAGCTGCTCAGCATGCCGGTGCAGGGACTTTGCCAGGGCGCACAGCCCATCATGAGCTTTAACTTTGGCGCGGGCAAGGGTGACCGCGTCAAACAGGCGTTTCGGTTACAGTTCATCATCTGCGTGGCATATGCAGCCGCGTTCTGGGCCGCCTGTATGCTGGTGCCCCAGATGTTTGCGAGCATCTTCTCCACCGATCCGGAACTGGTGCGGTACACGGCCTGGGCCATGCGCGTTTACATGGCGGGTATTTTCTCCACCGGGTTCCAGGTCTCCTGCCAGCAGAGTTTTGTGGCGCTGGGCCAAGCCAAGATCAGTCTGTTCATGGCCTGCCTGCGCAAGCTGATTTTGCTGATTCCCCTGATCTTTATCCTGCCCCTGATTCTGCAGGACAAGGTTTTTGCTGTCTTTTTGGCCGAGCCGGTCAGCGATATCATCGCGGCAACCGTAACCTGCAGCGCATTCTTTATCCGCTTTAACAAGATTCTGGCCACCAGCCAGAAAAAGGCGTAAGAATTTGTGGGATACCCGTCTCCCTGCAGTGTATTTTATAATGGGCAATCAACATTTGCCGTGCCTCCCACCCCGTAGGGGCGCACTCTGCGCCCGCCAACCTAAGACAATACCGCACAATTCCCGCCTTACGGCTTAAGCACCGCTCCGGCGGCTGCGGCA
>OLNI01000455.1_pt1 | contig 36709 bp, 31 predicted proteins | sample 1672921 | NCBI WGS metagenome assembly OLNI01 (sample SAMEA3136737, study PRJEB25190) | human gut metagenome | biome: human gut; feature: human-associated habitat; material: faeces | place: Austria | collected 2013 | reverse complement strand
GAGCATTCGGCTGTTAACCGAAGGGTCGTAGGTTCGAACCCTACTCGGGGAGTTAAAACCTGTAAGTATAATACTTACAGGTTTTTTGTATAACCGGGATTGCATTTCCTATCATACAAAACTCTACGTCAAGTTATTAAAAACTTAGCATAATATTAACGTCTTTAAAGCTTCAAAAAACAACTACATTTATGTTAAAATAATTAAAAGATGCTGGGGCGAGTCCCAAGGTCGTTAAGCGAGTCCCAAGTTCATTAAAAGAGAGTTCGAAAAGGTACTTTATTAAAGGATACATATTAATTAATACATATTAAATATAGAAGAAAGGCGTTTATGGGATTACAATTATATCAAAAAAATTTACTGGAAAAACTAAAAGAGTCATTAGGAGCTGTGTTGCCGATCATAGGCATTATGCTGGTGTTATGCTTTAGCATTGCGCCCATTCCAAACAGCGTCCTGATGACTTTTGTTGTTGGTGCGGTTCTCCTGATCATCGGAATGATGTTCTTTACACTTGGTGCGGAGATGGCGATGACTCCTATGGGAGAACGAATAGGAACGAAACTGACCAATACAAGAAAGATAAGTGTAGTGATAGTGCTGTGTTTTATCCTTGGCTTTATCATCACCATATCAGAACCGGATCTTCAAGTATTGGCTGAACAAGTTCCATCCATTCCCAATTACACGCTGATTATTGCAGTAGCAACAGGAGTTGGAATATTTCTTGTAGCCGCAGTACTTCGAATGTTATTTGGAATTCCACTGGCACATATGCTTTTAATTTTGTACCCGATCATATTCATTTTGGCAAGCATTGTTCCACAAGATTTTCTGACAGTGGCATTTGATTCAGGCGGAGTAACAACAGGACCTATGACAGTACCATTTATTATGGCGTTAGGAATCGGATTTTCAGCAGTGCGAAGTGATAAACATGCGGAAAATGATAGTTTTGGTCTGGTCGCATTGTGTTCAGTCGGACCAATTCTGGCAGTATTGCTGCTTGGCTTACTTTACCACCCAGGGGGAAGTGGATACGAACAGACAATAATTGTGAAGACCGATAATTCAGTAGAAATGTGGCAGCTTTTTCAAGAAGGGCTTCCTTATTATATGAAAGAAATGCTGATCTCTTTACTGCCAATTATTTTATTTTTCTTCTTTTTTCAGATTGTATCATTACATCTTCATAAAAAGACATTGGTAAAAATTATTATAGGAATCATTTATACATACATAGGTCTTGTACTTTTCCTGACAGGGGTAAATGTGGGATTTATGCCGGCAGGTAATTATCTGGGTCAAGTGATTGCGGGGCTTTCCTATCCATGGATCATCGTGCCGATTGGTATGCTAATCGGTTACTTTATCGTAAAAGCGGAACCAGCAGTATATGTATTAACGGAACAGGTAGAAGAACTGACTTCCGGAGCCATTTCCGCAAAAGCAATGGGAATGAGTCTGTCCATCGGAGTCGCACTCTCTCTGGGACTGGCAATGGTGCGGGTGCTTACCGGCATTTCGATTTTGTGGTTTTTGCTCCCAGGATACGCAGTAGCCCTTGGATTAACATTTTTCGTGCCCAAAATATTCACAGCAATCGCATTTGACTCAGGAGGCGTAGCATCCGGACCGATGACAGCAACATTTTTACTGCCATTTTCAATGGGAGCATGCGAGGCGCTAGGTGGAAATGTTGTGACAGATGCGTTTGGAGTGGTAGCTATGGTAGCAATGACGCCGCTTATAACAATTCAAATTCTTGGACTGATCTATCAGATTCAGGAACAGATGAAAGAAAAACAGGCAGCAAAAGATTACACAAGTATAAAAGTATGCATAGAAAATCTAGACAATGTAGACAATCAAGAAATCATTGAGTTGTAAACAGTCGAGTTGTAAACAGGGATAGAGATTTTTACAAGGCGCATATTAGTGAAGATGGAAAATGTTTAAGAAAATTAGAAAGTTCGGAGATAATTTATGAGTAGATTATATATGATGGTGACGATTACAGACAGGAACCGAAAGAAGAAATTTGAAGAATTTTATGAGAAAAATGAGCATATGGTTTTCTTTACAACATTGGGACGTGGAACCGCAAATAGTGAGATGCTGGACTATTTCGGATTGGAAGAATCAGAAAAGGTCGTAATTCTATCGGTGGTAACAGAAGAAACGTGGAAGAAACTAAGGCGGGAAATGATTGTAAAGATGCAGATCGACGTGCCGGGAACCGGAATTGCATTTATCGTGCCACTCAGCAGCATCGGCGGAGAAAAAACATTACATTTCCTGATACAGAGCGAGAAATTTGAACGGGAGGAGGAGTCCACTTTGAAAGAAACAGAATATGAATTATTAGTAGCAATTGCCAATCAGGGGTGCATCGACACCGTGATGGACGTGGCGAGAAGTGTAGGAGCCGGAGGCGGAACCGTGATCCATGCGAAAGGAACCGGCATGGAAACAGCAGAAAAATTTCTTGGCGTATCACTGGCGGCAGAAAAAGAAATCATATTGATTGTCACAAGAAAGAAACAGAAAAATGCAATCATGAAAGCCATGATGGAGCAGACAGGACTTGCCAGCAAAGAAAAAACAATTATATTTTCCCTGCCGGTCACAAGCACAGTAGGACTTAGAATGTATATAGATGAAATGGATATGGATGAGGAAGAAAAAGACAGATAATTCGTGCGTAATGATATTCAATTTCAGTTATAATGAGAACAAAAATCAATAAACCTGCTCAAGTGAGTAATAATTATCAATAAGGGAAAAAGAAGTGGAAATGAAAAAACAAATGCGTTACAATTTAGTGAATTCAAAGTGATGATATAGTACTGAACCAAAAAGTACATATCACATATACTAACATCATATAAGAACCTAGAAGTAGAAAGAAAGGCAGGAGACAAAAGATGTCAAAAATTTTAAAAGGCTTAAAAAAAGTAGATGGAAAGAAGACAGGAATCTTTGCAGCAGGAGTATTATTCGGAACTGCAGGAATCAAAGTTCTGTCCAGCAAGGACGCTAAAAAATTATACACAAACTGTACAGCAGCAGTTTTAAGAGCAAAAGAGTGCGTGCTTAAGACAGCAGCTACAATTCAGGAAAATGCAGAGGACGTATATGCAGAAGCACAGCAGATCAACGAAGACAGAGCAGCAAAAGAAGAGCAGGAGTACGCAGAGGCAGTAGCAGCAGAAGAGGCCGAAGAAGCAGAGAAAGCAGCAGAAGCAGATGAGACAGATTTTGCTGAAGAGACAGCAGAGTAAGAACGCAGATAAGACAGCAAAGTCAGACAGGTAAGTAAGACAGCAAGGTCAGACAGCAGGGTAGTTCAAGGAGAACTAGCAAAAAAAATATTGTGATAATTATAAAAATGTAAGGAAAAATCGGGACACCTGTGGTTAAGACTGCAGGTGTCTTGACAAGTTGTAAGAGAATCAATAGCAAGCGAACCATAGCAAGCGAATCAACAGCAAGCGAACCACTGCAAGCGAATCACTGCAAGCGAACTACTGCGAGCGAATCACTGCGAGGTAAGCTGTAAAAGAATCAACAGCAAGTGAACCACTGCAAGCGAATCACTGCGAGGTAAGCTGTAAGAGAATCAACAGCAAGTGAACCACTGCAAGTGAACCACTGCAAGCGAATCACTGCGAGGTAAGCAGGGAAGGAAAAAAGCAGGGAAAGAAGGAAAATATACATGAAATTTGTAATCAAGCATGAGATTAAAGGCAGGATTCGTGCCCATGCTGTACAGTACAGAATGACATTTGAGCAGGCAGACCGGATGCAATATTATCTGGAATCCCAGGATATGATTACATCTGCAAAAGTACAGAACCGCACGGGAGATTTTACAATCTGTTACAAAGGCGACAGAGAGAAAGTAATCAAACTGCTTCAAACATTCCGTTATGAGGAAGTTGATATTCCGGAAAATTATGTACAGAATTCCGGACGCGAACTGAATCAGGAATATTGGGATAAGTTAGTTGAAAGTGTAATCTATCATTATGGAAATAAATTATTTTTGCCATATTCGGTCAGAGCATGTATCACAGCAGTAAAATCTGTGAAATATCTTTGGATGGGTGTGCGTACACTGGCAAAAGGTAAGATTGAAGTTCCGGTATTGGATGCGACCGCAATCGGAGTATCTATGTTCCGCGGAGATATCGCAACTGCAGGATCCGTCATGTTCCTGCTTGGAATCGGCGAAATACTGGAAGAGTGGACACACAAGAAATCCGTTGGTGACCTGGCAAGAAGCATGTCACTGAATATCAGCAAAGTATGGCTTGTCAGCGACGGTCAGGAAGTATTAGTACCATTTTCAACTGTAAAGAGCGGCGATATGGTACGCATCCACATGGGAAATGTAATTCCATTTGACGGAACAGTTGTGGAAGGCGAGGCAATGGTCAACCAGGCGTCTTTGACTGGAGAGTCCGTGGCAGTACGCAAGATAGAAAATGGAGAAGTGTATGCCGGAACGGTTGTGGAAGAAGGCGAGCTTACGATACGTGTAAGAGAGGCAAATGGATCAAGTAAATTTGAGAAGATCGTGACGATGATCGAAGAATCCGAGAAACTCAAATCCGGACTGGAAAGCAAGGCAGAACATTTGGCGGATAAACTTGTTCCATACACATTGGCAGGAACAGGTCTTACCTATCTTCTTACAAGAAATGTAACAAAAGCACTGGCTGTATTGATGGTAGATTTTTCATGCGCACTGAAACTGGCCATGCCGATTGCCGTATTGTCTGCAATCCGTGAGGCAAGCAGCTACAACGTCACAGTCAAAGGCGGAAAATATCTGGAAGCAATGGCAGAAGCAGACACCATCGTATTTGACAAGACAGGAACACTGACAAAAGCACAGCCGACAGTTGTAGATGTCGTACCATTCTGCGATAAGACACCAGACGAATTGCTGAGAATCGGCGCCTGCCTGGAAGAACATTTTCCACACTCCATGGCAAAAGCAGTTGTAAATGCAGCACAGGACAAAGGGCTTGTCCATGAAGAGTTCCACTCAAAAGTAGAGTACATCGTGGCACACGGCATTTCCTCAAAAATCAATGACCAAAAAGTCGTTGTTGGAAGCTATCATTTCGTATTCGAAGATGAAGAGAGCCAGATTCCAGAAGGAATGGAAGAAAAATTCCAAGAACTGCCATCCGAATACTCACATTTGTACATGGCAATCGAAGGAAAACTGGCAGCAGTCATCTGCATCGAAGACCCGCTGAGAGAAGAAGCACCACAGATCATCAAAAATCTGAAGGCAGCAGGCATCAGCAAAGTAGTTATGATGACTGGGGACAGCGACCGCACCGCAAAAGCAATCGCCAAACGAGTAGGCGTGGACGTATATTACTCGGAAGTATTGCCGGAAGACAAGGCAAACTTTGTAGAGCAGGAAAAAGCCGCCGGACGAAAAGTCATCATGATCGGAGACGGAATCAATGATTCACCGGCACTATCCGCAGCAGACATCGGAATCGCAATCAGCGACGGCGCAGAGATCGCCCGCGAAATCGCAGACGTGACCATGAGCGGCGACGACTTGAGCGAGATCGTAACACTGAAGCTGATCAGTAATAAATTAATGAAACGAATTCACAAAAATTACCGCAACATCGTAGGATTCAACACCGCCCTCATCATACTCGGCGTCACCGGAATCCTCCAGCCAACCGTATCAGCACTACTTCATAACACATCAACCCTGTACATCAGCCTGAAAAGCATGGAGAATCTGCTGGAAGAAGAAAACGAAGTGGAAGAATATATATAGGTAAAAAAGCGTCAGTTCAGAAAGAATTGACGCTTTCTTCGTATGTAAAAAGTGCGTAAAAAACAAATTGTACAAAAACATTCCACAATTCCAAAAAGGGACAGGTTAGAAAAACCGGAACCCCCACAAAAACGGAAAAGTAAAAAAATACACAATTCAAAAGGGACAGGTAGAAGTCTGTTTGGGGACGGGGTTTTTTCAAAAAAACCCCGTCCCCAAACAGAAATTGACAGCTTTTGTCTATTGCAAATATTGTCAAAACATTGTAGCCTTAATTAGTAATAAAAGGTAGTCAAGAAATAGGACTAACTAAATACTATTTTTGCAGTGCATGAAATAGTGATAACGCAGATTGATAATTTTCCCACCTTGTGTACATGTCAAAAGTATCAGGTGGCATTTGTACTGTAAAAAATAAGTGAAATTTATATACAATACATATACAGGAGTAGAGATGAAAAAGATAGATATGCACTGTCACATACTACCTGGTATAGATGATGGATCTGCAAATCCGAAAGAGACATTAGCGATGCTACGCATGGCATTGAATCAGGACTTTGTAGGTATGATCGTAACGCCACATGGCTCAGTCCGTAATGCATCCGTAGAACGAGTGCAGGAGATTCGAACATTGTGTAAGAAGTTCAGAATTCAGGCATATCAACGACTTGGAGTCAGGCTTCCGGTATTTCCGGGACAGGAAATTATGTATTCGGTAGATACAAGACAGTTACTAAAGGAAGGTAAGCTTCTGACGCTGGCAGACAGCAGATATGTGTTATTGGAATTCCTCCCGGGGACAGCTTACTCTAAGATATTCAGCGCAGTGCGCCAGATGCAGATGGCAGGTTATGTCCCAATTTTGGCACATGTAGAAAGGTATCATGTGTTAAGAGAAGAAGGCAGACTGGAAGAGCTGGCTGATACAGGAGCAAGAATCCAGATGAATTACAGCTCTATAGATGGAGGATGGAATAATAATACAGCACAGTGGTGTAAGCGACAACTGAAAGATGGTCTGGTCCATTACCTGGGAACAGATATGCACAATAGCGGAGAACGCAGTCCACAGACAGAACACGTTGAGAAGTGGCTGAACAAGAATCTGTCTGAAGACTATGTATGGGCATTGATACAAGGCAATGCAAGAAGAATATTAGATGACCGCGGATCACACAAGCCTAAAACATAAATTGTTCCAAAATTTTTTACAATTCAAAAAGGGACAGGTTAGAAATAAAAGAAACCCTAGAAAATGGGAGGGTAAAAATACACACAATTCAAAGAGGGACAGGTAGAAGTCCAATTGGGGACGGGGTTTTTTTAAAAAACCTCCGTCCCCAAAACCCCAAAAACCCCGTCCCCCAAGAAAGGAAATCAGATTAATGGGAAAGAATTACGACAATGATGAGATGGAAATTGACTTACTGGAGCTCTTTTATGTGCTCAAGTCGAAGATACTGGCGATTCTGGGAGTGGGACTGCTGTTCGGCTGTATTGCGTGTGCGTATGCCGGATTCTTAGTGAAGCCGCTGTACACATCTTCTTCCATGATGCTTGTACTGACCAAGGAGACGACGCTTAGTTCTCTGGCGGATCTGCAGATGGGCTCACAGCTTACCAAGGACTATTCCATCTTGATCACAAGCCGTCCGGTGCTTACAGATGTTATCGATCAGTTAGATCTGGACATGGACTATAAGCAGCTGAAGGATATGATCACAGTTGCGAACCAGGACGATACGCGTATTCTGCAGTTGTCTGTGGAGTATTCTGATGCCAAGCAGGCGAAGGAGATTGTAGACAAGCTGTCAGAGGTTGCTTCTGAGTATATCGGAGACAAGATGGAGGTTACACCGCCTAAGATCATTGAAAAAGGTGAGGTTCCGACTTCCAGATCGAATACAGGCGTGGCGAAGATGGCAGTGATGGGTGTACTGGCAGGTATGATTCTGTGCGCAGGTGTGATTGTTGTCCGCACGATCATGGACGATACGATTAAGTCTGAAGAAGATATAGAAAAATATCTGGGATTATCTACACTGAGTGTAATTCCGGACAGAAAGGATTATATTAATGGATCAGGAAAGAAGAAGTCAAAGAGAAATGATGCAGGAAAACGAAAAGCAAGCTAGAACTACATATACAAATGCGCAGGCAAAAGCGGCAATGTCCCGCCGTGATAATAAGGCATCTAAGCTTCGGGTGGAGCTGACGGATCCTCGTAAATCAAATTACTTTTACGAGGAGGCGTTAAAGACGCTGAGAACAAATATCCAGTTTGCGGGAGCGGATATTAAGACGATCCTTGTGACAAGCTGTTTCCCGAATGAGGGAAAGAGTGATGTTGCCTTCCAGCTCGCAAGGGAAATGGGTATGGCCGGCAAGAAGACAGTTTTTTTGGATGCGGACATCCGAAAATCAGTCCTTGTGCAGAGATATTTCGTGGATAGTGACGTGAAGGGACTGTCCCAGTACTTAAGCGGACAGGCACCGGTGCGCGATATTTTATATGGAACGAATTATGAAAATGTAGATATGATTTTTGCAGGACCGATGGCTCCGAATCCATCCGAACTTTTAAATGGAAGAGTGTTCGCCAAGTTAATGGGTGAGCTGAAGCAGAGATATGACTACGTCCTGATTGATACACCGCCGATGGCAAGTGTGGTAGATGCAGCCATTGTTGGAAAGGTATGTGATGGAGCAATCCTTGTAATCGAGAGTGGATTTGTAGGATACCGTGCAGCGCAGAAAGCAATCAAGCAGTTGGAGAAGAGTGGAACACATATGCTTGGAGCTGTGCTGAACAAAGTTGATACAAAGAAAGAAAAATATTATTCCTATTACAGTTATGGAAGTAAGTATGGCTATGGCCAGAATCATGAAAATGCGTAGGAAAGGAATGTAAAGAACAGTATGAAGAAAAGAAAGACGAACCCGAAGGTTCAGAATGTTCTGCTGTTGATTGCATGTATCGTATTATTCCTGATATTAGGTTCGCTTTTATTTTTCAATCATAAGAAAGAAGCTGCAAATAGCAGTGAGTTAAAGAAAGCGGCGCAGGAAGAGATTCAGAAGGAGAAATCAGATCAGAAATGGACAGAGAACCAGAACAGCGAAGATCAGAACAACGCCAGTCAGACAGACGGGAATCAGAACAGCGAAGATCAGAACAACGCCAGTCAGGCAGACGAAAATCAGAACAGCGAAGATCAAGCAGGCGAGAATCAGACAGGCGAGAATCAGACAGACGGGAACTAGAACAGAGAGAAGCATCAGGAAAACGCCGGGGAAGATTCGCAGCAGTCATTATCGCAGGCGCAGCAGTACTTGCGGTGGCAGGTCTTGGATACGTAGGTATCCAAAAAAAGAAAGCAGCAGAAGCGACAAGTGCGAAAGCGACCGCGGAAGCAGAGGATTCCAACACCGTCACCTGGCAGGGAAAGACTTACAAATACAATCAAAATCTCAGCAACTACTTATTACTTGGAGTAGACAAGCGTACACCGGCAGAGACAAGAGTCGGAAAAGCCGATGCAGGACAGGCAGATGCCTTATTTCTGCTGTCGCTGAACCGCAAGACGAAAGAAATGACGCTGATTACGATTCCGAGAGATACGATGACAGATGTGGAAAGCTTTGACCTGGAAGGGAAAAGCCTTGGAAAATCCAAAGACCACATCAGCCTCTCCTATGGATATGGAGACGGCGGTGCCGAGAGCTGCAAACTCACACAGGAAGCAGTGTCCAATCTCTTCTACGGACTTCCGATTCAGGGCTATCTTGCCATGAACTTAGACGGGATTCCACAGCTTGCAAAAAGCGTAGGAGGTCTGACAGTGACTGTGCCAAATAACAGTCTGGAGTATAAATATCCGGAATTTTCAGAAGGCGCAGAAGTAACACTGACCGAAGAAAATACAGAAATATTTGTCAGAAGCAGAGATGTAGATGAAAGCCAGAGCGCCATCTACCGGATGGAACGCCAGAAAGCATTCTTAGATGCGTTTTCAAAAAAGGCAAAAGAATGCTATGAGCAAAATGCAAAATTTGCAGCGAATCTGTTCGTGGCGATCAAACCATATACCGTCACCAATATCAGCGAAGACCGTCTGATGAAGTTATTCCAGACAGCAGACGAAGGAGACGGCTACACAGAATGGACCGTTCCGGGAGAAGGAACACAAGGTCTTTCCTACGATGAATACCACGTAGATGACGATGCTCTGTATGCAAAGATTATGGAGACATTCTATCAAGAAGTAAAATAAATGAAAAAACAGACAGATGAGCAATAAGACGTAAGGGGCTATAGAATTATGAAAAAACGATACGTCGTAGCAGGGATACTGGCAGCAGCCGGACTGATCTGCGGAGGAATTGCATATTACCAATATTATCAGGATGCCCATGCAGGGCAGGAATATGAAAAAATAAAAGAAAAAGTCGTGACAGAAGAACCGGAAGAGACACCAAAAAGTACCGTCGAGATACCAATCGACTTCCAGGCATTACAGAACATGAATCCAGACATTTATGCATGGATCAAAGTACCGGGAACCGTCATCGACTATCCAATCGCACAGAGCGGGACAGATAACAGCTATTATCTGAACCACAGTGTGGAACATGATGAGAACAAAGCCGGAGCAATCTTTACCGAGGATTACAATACGAAGACATTCGAAGATCCAAACACCGTGATCTACGGACACGGCATGGCAAATGGTTCCATGTTCGATGGTCTGCATCAATATATGGACCGGGATTTCTTTGATCAGAACAAAGAAGTCATCATCTACATGCCGGACAAGATCTTGCACTACCAGATCTTTGCAGCATACCTGTATGACAACCGGCATCTGCTGCAAAGCTTTAACTTTGATAACAAAGACATTTACCAGGCTTACCTGGATATGGTATTCGGTATCCGGGATATGAAGTCGAATATTGATACAGCAGCGAGTGTGACTGCAGATGATAAGATCATCACACTATCTACCTGCTATGCAGGTATGGACAACCGTAGATACCTGGTACAAGCCGTACTAGTATCTATAGAACAATAATTAAGAAAAGGAGGTAAAGACCAATGAAGAAGAAACTGATCAGCCTGGCTATGCTGGTAACAGTATTCGCAATGCAGGTTGTAGGTGTATCCGCTGCAAGTAAGACAACAACAATGGCAGCAACTGGAGCAGCTCAGGGAAAATATGACGTAGAAGCTATGTCACAGAGTGAGATTGCAGATGTTGCTAAAGTTAATCAGTCAGCAGCAGATCTGATTAAAGGCGTCAATGCAGGAACTAAGAAACTGGATGATATTGCAAAAGCTGAATCCAGCATCGCATCAGATCTTGCAGGGGAGTCTTTAGTTACTGCATTCATGGATGTAACACCAACTAATGGTGGCGTTCAGCTTGCAGACGGAAGATACCAGGTAACATTATCTGTACCTGCACTTACAAAAGGAATGACAGATGTAAAAGTACTTCACTTCAGTACTGCACGTAATGTATGGGAAGTTATTACACCATCTAATGTAGATCTTAACAATAAAGAGCTTACATTTGAGGTTCAGGATCTGTCACCAATCGCAATTATTGCGAAAGTTGATGCTTCACAGGCAGTGACAAACACAGCAGGAACATCACCAAAAACAGGTGTTGATTCCACAAACACAGTGCCATTCGCTGGCGCAGCAGTCGTTCTTTTAGGAGCGGCAGCAGTTGTAGCATTCAGAAAAAAGAATGCTTAATTAAAAAATATTAGGTCTTAGGGGAGCTGAAGTATGAACATTATACGTCAGCTTCTCTTGGACTTGAGAAATGAATGACATAAACGAGACAATGAATTTGAAAATAACTATCATAAGGTAAAACCGATAGATAAGATAAAATGCAACAAATGATAGCGGTAAAAAGGATTTAAAGGTAGTAATTTAAGAATGAGTAAGATGAATGAGGAAAAAACAGATTTGAAAGAACAAGTGGATAAAAAACAGTTTCATATGCCAAGAATATTAATTGTATATGATATGTTAGTTTATCTGATTGCAGCAGTTTTATTGCTTGTACTTTATGAAGGAAACGACAAACTTACCACAAGTGGTATCTTTCAACAAGTAGTACTTTCAGCAGGATGCATTTTCGCTGTCAGAATGGCAGGAAAAATCTATGGACAGGTATGGAGATATGGCGGGATCCAGTGCTATATCCGATTGCTTTTTACAGATGCAATTGCATTCATCATCTATCTGTTAATGGAATTATGTCTGCCGGTGGAAAAGATCACATTTGCAAGAATGCTTTCCGTGTCATGTCTGAACTTACTGGGAGCGTTAGCAATCCGTATGTTATATCGCTATGCATATAAATGTGGCAATCAGGAGAGCAAATGGGGAAAATTCCTGAATTCTGTTCTATACTTTTTTTCGGGAATCGAGCCTGGCAATGAGAAAGAAAACCGTAAGATTAAAGTTGCGATCATAGGTGCCGGACGCGTCGGAGTCGGACTGGCAGAAGACCTTATCAGCAATGAGCAGTCTTCCTATGTACCGAGATGCTTTATTGATGTCAGTAAGGAAAAGATCGGACGAGAGATCCACGGGATCCCGGTATGGACAGAAGATGATGTAACCGTAAAAAAAACTTGCAGATTATGAAATTCAGGAGATTATCTTTGCGATTCCATCTATGAAAGCGGAAAAGAAGAAAAAACGGTATGAATTTTATAAAAATGCAGGATATAAAGTAAAAGTTTACGATTATCCGACGATGTATGCGGCAGGAGGCAAGAGAAATCTAAGAGAGTTCGATGTAGAAGAGTTACTGTTCCGTAAGCCGATCGTAATGTCAGATGAAAAGACAAATGCATACTATAGAGATAAAGTCGTGCTTATTACCGGAGGCGGCGGATCAATTGGTTCAGAGCTTTGCCGCCAGCTTGCAAAGATGCATCCAAAGCAGATCATTATTCTGGATATTTATGAAAATGGTGCTTATGATGTACAGCAGGAATTAAAGATTGCCTATGGAAATCAATTAAAGCTTCAGATCGAGATCTGTTCCATTACTCACAGAAAAGCACTGGAAAAGGTCTTTGAGGCATATCATCCACAGATTGTGATCAATGCAGCTGCACACAAACATGTGCCGCTTATGGAACACAACTGCGTAGAAGCTATCTACAACAACGTATTTGGTACCTATAACCTGGTAGAGCTGTGCGAGGAATATGAAGCAGAACGATTTATGATGGTATCTACAGACAAAGCCGTGAATCCGACCAATGTTATGGGTGCTACAAAGAGAATGTGTGAGATGATTGTACAGAGTGCAAGCACCCATGGAAAAGTAAAATATAGTGCAACAAGATTTGGAAATGTACTAGGAAGTGCAGGATCCGTCATTCCATTGTTCAAGCGTCAGATTGCCAACGGTGGTCCGGTAACCGTGACAGATAAAAGAATTATCCGTTACTTTATGACAATCCCAGAAGCATCACAGCTTGTATTACAGAGTGGAGCGATGGCTAAGAACGGAGAACTCTTTGTACTGGATATGGGACAGCCTGTAAAGATCCTTGATCTGGCAGAAAATATGATCCGTTTATCCGGCGTAGAGGGAATCGAGATTGTGGAGACAGGACTCCGCCCAGGTGAGAAGTTATATGAAGAATTACTTGTGAAGACAGAAGAACTGGATAAGACAGAAAACAGCATGATCTTCATCGAAAGAGATACTGCCTTAAGCCAAGAAGAGATTGAAGAGAAGATGCAGATTCTCAGAGAAGCCTGTGACAGTGGAGACAATCTGATTGCAAAACAGGCAATGAGAAGAGTCGTGCCAACATTCAAGAGCCCGGAAGAAGTCAACTGCCATGTTGCAAATGAAAAACGGGAAGAAACAGCAGAAGACAAAGTTGAAGTACATAAGAAGCCTGGAATGAAGGCAGCAATATTCTAAAGAAGCATAATTTGAACAATAGGAAGGAAGCATTACTATGAAAATACCATTTTCACCACCGGATATTACAGAAGAGGAAGTTGAACAAGTTGCAGAGGCATTAAGATCTGGATGGATTACAACAGGACCTAAGACAAAAGAACTGGAAAGAGAAGTTGCAGAGTTTTGTGGAGTGAATCGTGCAGTATGTTTGAATTCTCAAACAGCATGCGCAGAAATGACACTAAGATTGTTAGGAATCAGTGAGGATGATGAGATTATTGTACCGGCTTACACATATACAGCAACTGCATCTGTCGTATGTCATGTAGGAGCTAAGCTTGTCTTGGTAGATACTCAGAAAGATTCACTGGAAATGGATTATGAGCAGTTGGAAAATGCAATTACTGAAAAAACAAAAGTAATTATTCCGGTAGATCTTGGCGGAGTGCCATGTGATTATGATAAGATTTTTTTTATTGTGGAACGTAAGAAAGACTTATTCCATCCGGTAAATAAAATACAGGAAAGCATCGGTAGAGTTATTGTTATGGCAGATGCAGCACATGCATTTGGCGCAACTTGGAAAGAAAAACCGGTTGGAAGTATTGCTGATTTTTCAAACTTTAGTTTTCATGCAGTAAAGAATTTCACAACAGCTGAAGGTGGCGCGGTTGCTTGGAGAGATATTGACGGAATTGATAATGAAGAGATTTATCATCAGTATCAGTTATTATCACTTCATGGACAGTCAAAAGATGCCCTTGCTAAAACACAGCTTGGAGCATGGGAGTATGATATTATAGGACCTTGGTTCAAGTGCAATATGACAGACGTTGTAGCAGGAATCGGCTTAGCACAGATGAAACGATATAAAGGGTTACTTGCACGTAGAAAAGAAATTATAGAAAAATATGACTCTGCATTTAAGCCACTAGGAGTTGAAGTACTGAATCATTATACAGAAGAGCATCAGTCCTCTGGACATCTTTATATTACGAGAATTCCGGGAATTACCTTGGAACAGAGACATGAGATTATTGTAAAGATGGCAGAAGCAGGTGTGGCTTGTAATGTGCACTATAAACCGCTTCCTATGATGACAGCTTATAGAAATATGGGATTTGATATAAAAGATTACCCAAATGCTTATAATAGATTTGAAAATGAAATTACCTTACCATTACACACGAAACTGACAGATGAAGAAGTAGAGTATGTAATCGAAAAATATTGTGAGATTGTAAAAGAGTATTTATAAAATGGGAAGTATCCCTATTGAGAATGAGGTTTAGATATGAGAAAATGGGAAGATCTTCCTGAATATATGAAATGTGATGAAGTAAAAGAATACTATGATATTCTTAGCAAAAAAAAATTCAGTTTGAAGATGAAAAGAGCTTTTGATTTAGTTGCTGGTATGGGTGTACTTATTGTTACTGCAATACCGATGTTGATTATAAGTGTAAAAATTGCGACAGAGTCTAAAGGTGGAGTATTCTATAGACAGGAACGTATCACAACTTATGGAAAAAAATTTCGGATTCACAAATTCCGAACAATGGTTGCCAATGCTGATCAGATTGGAAGTGCAGTAACAGTCTCAGGGGATAGCCGAATTACCCCAACAGGCGTATTTTTAAGAAAGTACAGATTGGACGAATTACCACAGATTTTTGATGTATTATCTGGAGATATGAGCTTTGTTGGAACAAGACCTGAAGTGACGAAATATGTGAAAAAGTATACAAAAGAAATGAGAGCTACATTGTTACTACCTGCAGGAATTACAAGTGAAGCAAGTATTCAGTATAAAGACGAAGCAGAACTTTTGGATGCAGCAGATGATGTGGATAAAGTATATGTGGAGAAAGTACTTCCAGAGAAGATGAAATATAATTTGGAAAGTATACGAAAATTTGGATTTTGGAGAGAGATAAGAACTATGGTAAAGACCGTGGTAGCTGTAGTGAGGTAAGTATTTGATGAGAAATAATAAGCCAATAAATAGAAAAAAGCCAGTTGTGGCTTTGATAACAAATCATGATGATGATGTCTATTGTTTCCGAAAAGAATTAATAGAGGGAATGAATAACGCAGGGTATAATGTTATTGTTTCATGTCCTTATGGTAAGAAACTTGAGTTAATGAAAAAAATCAAATTTAAGCATGATGATGTAGAAATTGATCGTCGAGGAACAAATCCTCTAACAGATTTTAAATTGCTGGTGCATTATCGAAGGATGATGTGTAAATACAGACCGGATGTTGTGCTTACATATACATCTAAACCGAATGTTTATGCTTCAATAGCGGCAAAAACTCTAGGAATTCCCTATATTAACAATGTTACAGGAATTGGTTCAGTGGTTAATATGACAGGGGCAAAAAGAACATTTATTTTATGGCTTTTTAAGATGGCTTATAGAGGTGCATCTTGCGTCATGTTTCAAAATTCAACTAATATGAAATTAGCTATTGATTCAGGAATGATTAAAGGGGATTATAAATTAATTCCGGGATCAGGAGTTGATATAACTCGATATCCATTGCAGCCTTATCCAGATGGTGGGAATGGTATAGATGGAGAGAAGGTAGTATTCAATTATATAGGCCGTATTTTACATGATAAAGGGGTCGATGATTACATTGAAGCGGCTAAACAAATTAAAAAGAAATATCCTAATACAGAATTTAATATGATTGGTTTTATTGAGCCGACGGAAAGCCATTATGAAAAAGAATTAGTAGAATTAGGAAAGCAAGGAATTGTGAATTATCGTGGCTCACAGCAAGATGTAAAACCGTGGATTGCAAGGGCTCATGCGATTATCCATCCTTCTACATATGGAGAAGGAATGAGCAATGTATTACTAGAGAATGCAAGTTCAGGACGTTTTATTATTACTACAGATAACCCAGGGTGTCAGGAAACGGTTATTGATGGCGAGAGCGGATATATTTATCATGGTGGTGATGTAGATGCTCTTGTAAGAACTATTGAAAAGTTTTTAAGCCTTGATAATGAGACAAGAAAAGCAATGGGTAACTGTGGAAGAAAATATGTAGAAGATAATTTCTCGAGGGAGATTGTTGTTGATGCATATAAAGAAAAGATAGGGACTATTATTAAGGGGTAACAATATGGGATTTAATTATAAACGAATATTCAAAAATTCAGAAAAACGGGTTAAATTAATGCAAGCATTAAGTTTTGTGCCAGATTCAATAATGCTTAGATTACAATACTGGATAAAAACAGGAAGAAGACTAAATTTAAATGCCCCAGAGAGATATTCTGAAAAAGTTCAGAAATATAAGATGTGTTATAAAAATCCAATAATGAAAAAATGTGCCGATAAATATGCAGTACGAGAATATCTAGAGGAACGTGGCTATGGGCAATATTTGAATGAGATATATGGCGTATATACCTCCCCCCAAGATATTGATTTTGAAAAGTTACCAAAACAGTTTGTCCTTAAAGATACATTAGGCAGTGGTGACGATTCCATGATAATTGTAACAGATAAAGATAAGCTGGATATATCTTTGGCAAAAATAAAAATGAGTAAATGGGTAAATGAACCAACTCATTTGAAAAATCCAGGAAGAGAGTGGGTTTATGATGGCGTGAAGCACCGTATTATAGCAGAAAAATTATTAATAACAGATGAAAATGGTGATTTACCAGATTATAAGTTTTTTTGCTTTGATGGTAAAGTTTTTTGCTTATATATGATGAAAAATTATACTATGCATCATGAGGCTGGAGTCCTTGGTTTTTTAAACCGAGATTTTGAACTATTACCTGTCAGAAGAAAAGATTTTGCACCTATGACAGTTCAACCGAAGAAGCCGGATAATTATGATTTGATGGTAAAAATGGCAGAAGAATTATCAAAACCATTTCCACATGTGCGGGTGGATTTTTACAATATTTCTGGAAATATAATATTTGGTGAATTGACATTTTTTAATGCGAGTGGATATGTAGAGTTTGAACCTGATAGTTTTGATAAAGAAATGGGCAATCAGTTTAATTTAAGGACGTATAAAGGTGAATGATAGTTATGAGTGTTTTAATTGCAACAGATATTCATGTACACATACAAGATAATCGTTATTTTTTAGCGACCCAGATATATAGTATTATTAAAAGATATTCTAATTATTTCGGTAATATAATTTTATATTGTAGAGCTGATTACTCCACACCGAAAGAAAAACTTATTGATGCAACAGACATAATAACTGATGTTATAATTTTTGAAAGTTTACTAGATACGGTAAAAGGAAATTCTATAATATTAGAAAAAACAATAAAAGAAAGTGATTTAGTAATTGGTCGGTTTCATGCATTTTCAGCATGTCAATGTGCAAATATTGCAAAAAAGAATAAAGTTCCTTTTTTGGCAGAAGTTATGGGAGATGCATGGGAAGGATATTGGAATCATGGTGGAATTGGTAAAATTGTAGCTCCGTACATTTATTTACGAACTAAAAAAGCAATTTATGATGCTGATTATGCAATTTATGTTACAAAATCATATTTACAAAATAAGTATCCATGTACTGGAATGACAACATACGCCTCAAATGTCATAATAAAAGACGTAAGTTATGAAGTGTTGGAAAGTAAGATTTTTACTAATATTAAAAAAAATGAGATTCAATTAATGACTGCAGCGAATGTAGATGTTAAGGCAAAAGGTCATGAATATGTAATTAAAGCATTACCACTTCTTACCCGAAAGCATATAAATGTCAAATATTATATTGCAGGAGGCGGAAATCAGGATTATTTATTATCTATTGCAAAAACGTATCATGTAGAAGATAGAGTGATTTTTTTGGGAAGATTGTCACCAGAAAAGGTGCAAGAATGGATGGATAAGGTGGATATATATATTCAGCCTAGCCTTCAAGAGGGGCTACCACGATCTGTAATAGAAGCTATGTCAAGAGGATGTTTAGTACTTGGTGCTAGAACAGCGGGAATTCCAGAGTTATTAGATCCTAGATTTGTTGTAAAAAGAAAGAGTGAGAAAGATATAGCAAACAAAATTGAAATGTGTTTGAATTTATCAAGTTCTGAAAAAAATGCTATATGTTCAAGAAATTTTGCAGAGGCAAAAAACTATCAGTTAGAAAAACTTGATAAAAGAAGAAATGAGTTTTTTTATCAAATAAAAAAGAAAATAAAAAAATTTGGAAAGGAGGTAGTTCAACGATAGTAAGTTGATATTATTATGATTAGAGTATTACATGTAATGTCGGGAATTGGGTATCAAGGTGGTGTACAAGCTCTTGTTTGGAATTACTATAAACATATTAATCAAGAAGAGGTTCGTTTTGATTTTATAGTGCATAGTAATCGTATGGAAGGTTATGAAAAGCGTTTTTTAGATAGAAAATCTAAAATTTTTTATGTACCACCTAAAAAAGAAGGATTAATACAAAATTATCGTGAAATAAACAAAATTTTAAAAGAGAATAATTATGATATAATACATGTTCATCAAGATTTTTTGGGGTATGTTGCTTTATTGGCAGCTAAAAAATGCAATATAAAAGTACGGATAATGCATTCGCATAAAGCTAATATGATAGAGTCTTTGTTTAAGAGAATAATAAGATGGTGTTTTACTTCGCTTTGTGTGAATTTGGCAACAGATTTATTTGCTTGTGGTAAGGAGGCAGCTATTTGGACTTATGGACTACGACGATATGAAGAAGGACAAGTATATATTTTAAACAATGCCATTGAAGAAAAAGAGTATTTGTTTGATAATAATGTTCGAAAAGAAGTTAGATTAAAATACGGCTTTAGTAATAAAACTGTTATTGGAAATGTAGCTAGATTTACTTATCAAAAAAATCAGAAATTGCTTATAGATATATTAGAGAAACTTGTAAAAATAAATTCTAATTATTTATTAGTTTTAATAGGTGACGGAGAATTATTGGATTCAGTAAAAGAAAAAGTATCAGTTAAAGGACTGGAACAATCAGTTGTCTTTTTAGGAGCGAAAGATAATGTTAATGAATTATTACAGGGAATGGACATTTTTATTCTTACTTCAAGATTTGAAGGATTACCAGTTACAATGGTAGAAGCGCAAACAGCAGATTTACCTTGCATTATTTCGGATAATATTACACATGAAATAGATATTAATAAAAAAACTAAATATGTTAAATTGGATGATGCTTTGGAGATATGGTGTGATGCTATTATTAAGAGTAGTTGTTGTGGAAGAGCTAATATGCAAAGAGAAGTTGATGAGAGTGGATTTAATATAGAAAAAGAATCTGAAAAACTTGTTAACTATTATAAAAAAAGGGTACTGAATAGTTATGAGTAGCAAAATGTCAAAAAATAAGATATTTTTGAGCGTTATATTTGCAGGAATTTACTTTTTATGGTCTTTGATGCCTATATTTACAGCGGAATATGCAGATGATTCTATTCGAACACTTTTTTTGGGTTTGATGTTAATGGCAATTTTCTGTTCTGTAATTGAAAATTCTTTTATCATAAAAGGAGATAAGCTCTTATTTTTAATAATATTATTAATGATTGTTTATTTTATTATGGATATAGTTAACTATGCGGATGCCCATAAATATGTAAATGTTGTATGTTTTTTTTGGCTACCATTCATTTTATCTCTTGTTATGAAGGAAAAACAAAGAGTACAGATAGCAAAATGGATAACATTATTGTTGCTAATTACATTGATTACTTCTGCCATAGGTGTTATTTCTGATAATAGTGTTTCACGTACAATAGCGCATGCAACAAGTGATACCTCGCTTCAAATATCTATTAGCAAACATAATATAGCTGGCATTTATTTGTTTCAGATGGTGGTAATATTATTACCATCAATTATAGCTATATTTGATTACTATAATAAAAAAATTGCAAAATATGTTACCATTATGATTTTAATGTATGTTTTGATTAGTGCATCTTATTCTATTACTATTCTTATGGCGCTGTTTGCATTAGTGTTAATTATATTTATGAAAAATATAGAGAAAGGGTCGAGTATTTATCGAATATTCATAACGGGTTTACTGTTAGTATTTCTCTTGATTTTGCTAATTTTGGGAAATGAAATTTTAAGTATATTTGCTCAACTTATTAATAATGAAAGAGTGTCAGTAAGACTGGAGGAGATAAGGTTTTTATTATATGGCGGCTCAACTTTGTCGAGCTTTGGAGATGTTTCGGAACGGTTAGAATTATATATGTCATCATTGAATACATTTAAGGACAATTTCCTAATGGGTGTGGGTCCTTATTATTCATTTAATAAATTTGAAAACGGAATTGGATATCATTCTCAAATTTTTGATGATTGTGCTCGATTTGGAGTGTGGGCAGTCGCTTTCTATATACTATTCATTCATGGATATTATGTGAAATTAAAAGATAAATGGAATAAATGTGGATGTACATGGGTTGCATTGTCAACAATGATTGTGTATGTTTTATTTTTAATATTAAATTTAGGATTTAGATCAGATTTTGAAAGTGCAGTTGTAGCTTTTGTTATTCCAACTATTCCGTATTGGATATATCGTAAAAAAAGGAGCGCCGTTAATGAAGAATTTGAATAAGCGTATTTATCACAAGTTGGATTCTTTTCTTATTCCGATAATGAAAAAATATAGGATTGAAAAATTAAATAATACTGATTTTACTATTATCTGTAATAATTGTTGGGGAGGATATGTGTATAGAAGATATGGTTTACCATACCTATCTCCAACAATTGGGTTATATTTGTTTGCAGAAGATTTTTTGAAATTTTGTAACAATTTAGAACATTATGCAAAAACTCCTATTACCTTTATTAACTACGAGGATTCAAAGTGGCGAGATATTCTTAAAGAACGGAATCAAACAGAGATTCCTATTGGCGTTATAGATGATATTGAAATCATTTTTCTTCATTACAAAACTAGGAAAGAGGCTTTGGAAAAATGGACCAGAAGGTGTCAAAGAATAAACTACAATAATTTGATTTTTAAATTTAGTAAAATGAATTTATGCGGGAATGAAGAATTAGATCAGTTTGATAATATAGATGCTAATAAAAAAATTTGTTTTGTGCCTAAAAATTACCTAATAAAGAGAAAATCATTTGTAGTTTTTAAGAGTGAAAAAGGTTTAGATATTATAGATGATACTAGCGAATATTCCAGATATATTAATTTAACTAAAATGATAAATGCAAAATATGTTAATGGAAGGAACATGAGATAATGTATGAGTAGGGAAAAGAAACTTCGATTAAATACATATGTTGCACTATTATACCAAGTAGTAACGGTTATTTGTGGATTTATTCTTCCTAAAGTTATAATTCCGTATTTTGGTTCTGCAACAAATGGGCTAATAAGTTCTATTACACAGTTCTTAACAATTATCACATTGTGTGAATGTGGTGTGGGAGCTGTTGTTCAGTCTGCTTTATATAAGCCGTTAGCAGAAAAAGACGAAGAATCTATAAGCAAAATTATGGTTTCAGCTAATAGATTTTTTAATCTTATTATGAAAATTCTTGCTATTTATATTGGGTTATTAATGATTCTTTATCCTATAATTATTAAGGAAGAGTACAAGTTTGGATGGATATATACATCGAGTTTGATACTGATATTAGCATTAAACTATATAGCACAATATTATTTATTTTTACCTTATAGGTTGTTATTAAATGCCGATCAGGTTTCATATATTCAGTTAAGTGTTCATTGTATTCAGTTAATACTTAATACGATTCTCACTGTGATATGTGTTTATCTTGGTGCAGGGGTACATATGGTTAAGTTTGTATCAGCATTGGTTTTTTTTATTCAGCCTATATTTTTAAAAAAATATGTTGATCGTCACTATAATATTAATTGGAAGATTGAGTTAACTGAAGAACCAATAAAACAAAAATGGAATGGAATGGCTCAACATATTGCATCTGTAATTTTGGGTAATACAGATACGGTTGTTTTAACGTTTTTTTCATCTTTAGAAAATGTATCAATTTATGGTGTATATTATTTAGTTGTTCATGGTGTTCGACAAATTATCGTATCTTTTAGTACAGGAATACAGTCAATGTTCGGAAACATGCTTGCAAAAAATGAAATAAAAGTTTTGGACGTTTCATTTTCAAGAATTGAATTACTTTTTCATTTTATAGTTTCTTATATGTTTTTTATGACAGGAATCATGATAATTCCATTTATTGACATTTATACAGAAAATTTTAATGATACAAATTATGTTTTACCTGTTTTTGCTGTATTAATGGTGATTGCACAAGCAAGCTATTGCATTCGAATCCCATATGAAACAATGATTAGAGCGGCGGGACATTACAAAGAAACTCAATTGAGTTCAATAATAGAAGCAGCATTAAATATTTTGATATCTGTAATATTAGTAGTAGTTTTACCAAAGAGCATCAATCTCATTGGAGTTGCGATTGGAACAATAATAGCAATGACGTATCGAACAATATATTTAGTAATATATTTATCTAAAAATATATTATATAGAAAATTAAGAAAATTTATTAAATTGTTGATTATTGATTTTGTTTCTGTTGCCATTTCATTATTAGTTACTGCTTTTGTACCTAAATTACATGGAAATTATTTGCAATGGGGTTGGTCTGCATTACAAAATGCATTAGTAAGTATGATAATATTTTTTGCTATTTATTATTTTTTGTACAAAAAAGAGTTATTAAAGGCAATAAAAATGTTTGTTGCTTAGAATAATATCATTCTTTCAAAATCATAACTAAAGACAACATTTATATAGACTTATTAATACATTATTTGAATTATGGTGATAGATTATATGTTAAGTTGAAATTTTATCGGGAAACAGATAGATAAAGTCGAGTAAGGAACATAAGAGTATGAAATTGAAATGTATAGAAACATATGAGGAGTTGTATCATCAGGAGCCATTTGATGTGGCATTTTGTCCATATTGTATTAGCCCTTTAGGAGCACATATTGATCATCAGTATGGCAAGATTAATGGACTGGCTATTGATAAGGGAATACATATGGCATACCATTCGAAACAGAATGGTATTGTGGAATTACAGTCACTGAACTTTTCAAAACGTGCACAATTTTTTGTGAATGCTGTGCCGGATGAGAAGCAGGGAGATTGGGCGGATCATTTGCGCGGAGCAGCTAAGATGCTTGGTGAAAAGTATCGATTAAAAATAGGTTTATCCGGTATTATCGAGGGTAGTTTGCCGATCGGAGGATTATCCTCTTCTGCATCTGTTATTATTTGTTTTTTATCGGCGTTATGCAAAGTAAATGACATTCATATGGAGCCGATGGAATTGATTTTGACGGCGAAGGCAGCAGAGAATCAGTATGTAGGAGTATCTTGTGGAAAGCTGGATCAAAGCTGCGAAGTACTTTCGAAGAGAAATCATTTATTATATTTGGATACAAAAGATGACAGCTATGAATTGATTCCGACCAGTGAAGCTATGAAGTCATATAAGATTGGAATATTTTTCTCAGGTCTGGAGCGTTCTTTGAAAAATTCGAAGTATAACCTGCGTCAGGATGAGTGCAAAGCTGCAGCGTACGCATTGATGGGATATGCTGGTCTGGATTATGGAACATTTGCAGAAGCGAGATTAAGAGATGTACCGTATGAAGTATTTATTGCTTATAAAGATCGTTTACCGGAGCTGTGGTGCAGACGTGCAGAACATTTTTACAGCGAATTTGCCCGAGCGGAGAAAGGCGCAGAATTGTGGCGCAAAGGAGATCTGGAGGGATATGGACAGTTAGTATTTGAAAGTGGAAAATCTTCGATATACAGTTATGAGTGCGGGTGCGATGAACTGAAGAAATTGTACGAAATTATGAGAGAGACAGACGGTATTTATGGCGGACGTTTCTCAGGAGCAGGATTTAAAGGATGCTGCATGGCGCTCATAGATCCGGATAAAGTGGAGGATATCGAAGCAAAAGTAACCGGAGAATACTTGAAGGCATTTCCGGGACTGGAAGGAAAATATTCGTTCTATGTGTGTGAAAGCGCAGATGGAGTGAAAGTGTAGAGTATAGATTCTAAAAAGAGCAGAGAGTTGATTGGTGTAAAAGAGAAAAAAGAATATTGGGGACAGGAGATAAGGCAGAAGATGAAAAATTTTCTGTCTAATTTTGTCATTTGGCGTCAGTTTTTGACAGGTGGAGTGTCATATATAATAAGGGGATTAAAAAAATGCTTGAAACAGCATTAATAAATTACAATATTCTGGTTGGCTTGGACGCCGATGTATATTTCATCAGAATATGTTTTATATAAGCTTGATGAGGACACCACCAGGTTACAGGCACCATTAAATTTCGACATTGCCGGAAAGTATTGGAATGAACCAATAGAACTTAAAATAGATGAAATAAAAGAAATCTTAAAGGAAAGTATACGAACAGGAGGTATATAAATGGATAGTAAGATTGAGATTCATGCGTTTCAAGCATATGATGGGGATTGTTTTCTGGTAACAATATATGAGCCTGAGAGAGAAGTAAACTTATTGATTGACTGTGGTAGTAGTGAAACGTATAAGTATTATGTTAAACCCTATTTACTTCGTATGTCAGAACAACAAAAGAAAATTGATTATCTGATTTTAACGCATATACATAGTGATCATATTGGGGGAGCAATACCACTTTTGTTAGATAATGGAAGCGCTAATGATGCAAATATAATAGAAATTTCAAATGTAATCTATAATGGTTATTTAGGTTTGGGTTTAGAGTCATATGAAAAAAAAGAGTGTACGGTTGAAGAAAAAAGAATATATCAAGGAATCATTACACAGGGACAGGCAGTGGCGGGAAAAAGTGTAACAGAGAAGCAGGTAACATTAAATGAAGAATTATGTATTTCGAAATTATTAATTCAAGGCAAATATAATTGGAATGCATGGAATGAGAATGAGGTGTGCGCTGTTGTTGCAGATTCACAGATGAAAATTAATATAGGCAACCAAAGCTATATTCAATTTATTTCTCCAAATAGAGAACAATTATGTAGAATGAATAAAAAATGGGAACAATATGTGAAAAGAATTTACAATAGATTTCCTGATATTGATAATCTACATATCCGTAATGCATTTGAAGCGTTTCAATGGATAACAAATAATGAAGACTATGAAACTATACAAGGGATGGTATCAGCGAATGTGTTAACTAAGGAGAAAATAATACAGATGTCTGAGAGTCAATATTCTTATGATTATACTGATGAAAATATGGAATCAATTGCATTTGTACTTAGTAGCGGAAGTAAGAAAATAATGTTTTTGGCGGATTCAAATATTGAAGTGTGTAGAAAGAATTTGGAGCAGATATATGGAGATATACCTGTAAAAATTAATTTGATTAAATTGCCTCATCATGGTAGCAAACGGAATATATCAAGGCGGTTCTTGAAACAGTATTCATCAGATTCATATCTTATTTCCGCCGGTGAAACAAAATTGAGACCATCTATGGAAACAATTGCGATGATATTGATGAATGATGTGGAAAAAAGCAAAAAGATATATATTGTTAATAGGAATTTGACTGTTGAATGTTTTGACAAAGAAAACATTCATTCGTACTTTGATTTTGAATTTGTTGATGTAAAGGATAAAGTGATAGAAATATAGGAGGAATGATGCCGTGGGAGATATTAAAAAGAGTATTTGCCAAATTGTATGCCGGAATCAGATAAAAGGAACAGGATTTTATATAGGTCAAGGGAGAATTATTACGGCTGCACATGTGGTAGATGGAGCTTTAGCTGTGCAAGCGTGTTTTATGGAGTATGATGAAAATCAATACATATATGATTGTCAATTACAGGAAATACAACCAGATAATGATATTTGTATTATGTTAATTAATGAAGAACAAAATGATTTAGTTTTATCTGAAATAAAACTTTCATTTAAAAGCATCGCTGTAAACAGTAAGTTTTTGTCCTATGGCTATCCAGGAGAGAATCAAGGCAATATGGCACTCATAAGTGGAACGATTTTAAATGCACACGACGGATGCACGGATACTGTATATACAATGGATCTTGAAGTAGAACGAGGGAAATTACATAATTATCAAGGCTTTTCTGGTGCACCAGTAATTATTGAGGACGTGGCAACCGGTATTTGTGTGTATCAGAATAATGACCAACTTAGAATGGTAGAATTTAGTAAAAATCTTGAAACATTGACGTCTGCTTTAGATATAAAATTTGAAAATGAAAAGAAATATGTTGCTAATGTTGTAGTGGATATTAGGGCAAAGCATTTTATATCAAGACATTATTTGGAAAAAACGGTGTCTACTCAAGTAAGTGCTAAAAAAACTTCGCAAATGTTCGTAGTAAAGGGATGCAATGGAGTTGGTAAAACTACATGGATAGATTTACTTGAAAGTTGGGAGAATATGGAAGTTATCGGTAAATATTATATAAATAAATATAATGATACAATGCCTTCTGTATATCGCAAAAGTGAAGAAGCCCTTTATGACTGGTTTTGTATGATTGCGGGTCAGTTTTTAGTTGAAAGAATAGAAATTGCAGAAAACAATAGTTATGTAGAACGATTAAAATGTGTGAATAGTATATTTGAAAAATTGGATCAATATCTTGAAAGTATTGATAAATTTGGTCTGATCTGTGTGGATGGTTTGGATGAGTTCGTAAATGATGATATGAGGCTGTTTGATATTTTCTGTTCCTATTTTGCTGCATATAAGGGAACTAGAATCAGTTTTATATTTACGCTTAATAATGAGAACATACTTCCTAGAACTATCCAAAATACGATTGGGGAGGAAAATATTCTAGAAATTCAGCCATTTGATGTTACTTCCCTTAGATTATTTCTTTTAAATAATCTAAAGATGGATGGTGCAGAAAAGTATGTGGATCAGCTTGTTGAAAAATCTGAAGGACATGCATTGTATCTTCGTTATATTATTGATACGATGAATAATTTAACTGAAAATGATGATATAGATTTTGTTGTTAATGATTTTCCAGCATATGGAGGCAATATATATAAGTATTATGATTATAAATGGAATGATATTAGGCAGAACGAGAATAGCGTAAAATTAGTAGCTTATTTGGCAAGAACTCGAATCAATATAGAAAAGCCAATATTGTTACAAATGGTTTCTGCTAATGAAAGGATTGCCTTTGATGTTGCATTGGATAATATGGGTGGATTGCTAGTGCAAGAGGAAAGAATCAGCTTTTTTCACAGTTCTTTTCAAAAATATGTATCTGATAAGACAAAATATTTGGACGAAGAGATACATCATGCTATGGCATCATATTGTCTAGGTCATCAGAATTTTGAATATGGTGTAACACAGCTGATTTATCATCTTTCAAAAGGAAATGAAGAAGATAAACAACAGTGTATTTCATTATGCAATCAAACTTGGATGGATAAATGTGGTGGATTCAATGGTGGACCAGAAGTCATGCTTCAAGATATGCAAACGGTAGTAGGTCTATGTTGTGAAGTTGGAGCATTTGCTCAATTGATTGATAAGTTATTACTTATGCAAAGAGCACAGGTAAGATATGATGAAATTTTTGCACGTTTTGCAGGTGACTTGGCAATGGCAGAGATTGAATTAAATCGTCCGGGAAAAGCTTTAGAATATTTATATAGATATAATACATGCTTAGTTAATGATGAACAGTTATTGGCTTGCCTTCAAAGATTGATAAGCAAAGAATATTGGGATTATGTGGATTTACTAATTGAGAGAATTGAGAAAGACACATTTAAAATTTTATTTGAAGGACAACCAATATCACTATCGCAGATATGCACAATGAACCGTGTATATCAAATGGCAGCACTATCTGGAAGTGAGTATTATTATGAAAAGGGAAAAAAGTATCTAAAGATTTGTTTTTCTCTTGAACTTGATGATTGGGATGCGGATTTTGTAATGCAATCTTCAACAGATTATAATTTATGGAAAAATGGTGTTGTTGCAACAGCCGAAAGATTAGAGTCAGCAGGTATACCGGTTAATCAAAAAACGTATAACAATTGGATTCTGTCAATAGTTGGAGCCTCGGAAATAGAAAACTATACAGAAAAAAGAAGTAATGACTGGCTTCCGATGTTGAAAGAAATTGCAAAATTAAAAGAAAAGCAAGCGTGCAAATGTGATGATAATATTAGGGACGTTTTTGTTGATGTATGTATGTGCAGGAGAGAATATGCTGCATTGTTGCCAAAGGATTATATAGTCAATGCATCAAAGCTGGAAGATGATAGTATTAGAGATAAAAATGGTGTAGATATAGACTATCAAAAAATTCATAATCTATTTGTTCAGAATAGAAATATAATGTATTTAGACGGAGATGGCGAAATAAAGTGTAGTTGTGTTTCTTGCGATGTTTGGGAAAGTGATTGGGAAAAAGGGTTATGTCAATTAGTGGCATGTGTTGGAAGTTATTATGGTCTTGGATTGTTAAGAACAAAGAGAGAAGATGTAGAAGAATTTAAGCAGATTCTTGAGAAAAGTTTGTTTTCATTTGATGAAAGGACAAATTTTGAGCACGCATATCATATTCCGGAAAAAGTTATGGAATACATATTTTCGAAAATATCATTGTATTTCTTTGTATTATATCCTGAAGAAACAGTGTGGTTTTTAGATTTTGTAAAGACAAAATCCAAAGATCAATTTGGAGTATACTATGAGGGATATTTTAGAATTATGATAGGTATTATCTCAGTATATCAGCAACAGCAGGGTGGAGATGATATTATAGAAATACTAAAAATTTCTTTCGCTGATATAATTTCTAAAGTTGCAAACCGATATGAAAGAACAAATTTGTTATTGCAAATGGTAAAATATTTTGTGCGTTCTGGATGTGAAGAATTAGCTGAAAATGTGTATAAAGAAATGTTGAAGGGATCCATGGGGCCATTATGGTATAAAGAAGCACAATATAGTTTGCTCGAACAGTCTATTGAAAAAATGCAAAAAGAAGATATAGACGAACAAATCATAAAACAAAGTATGACAATTCTTGATGCGGCATCAGGAGGGATGACGTTTGAACGTTATATCAGAACAACAAAAGAGTCATTAATAGAAATAATTTGGAAAAAAGGAAAATATAGACTTGCACTTGATTGTATGGATATTCAGTTGTTGCCAAAAGAATGGCAGGAGATGGCTATGAGTTCATACGAACCAGTGGATCAAAAACACAATTTAGTTGGCAATTATCGGGTGGCAAATTGTATCTTTCCACAAAGAATGATGTATTCTATTTTGGATGATAGTAATATTCCAGATGATTTTCGATGGGCATTTAGTGAAATTTTTATGCTCATTGAACGTAGAAATTTTCATCAGTATATAAAAATTCAAGCAGATATTCTTGCCAGGGGTGGAAATCAAAAGAAAATATACTACGATCGGATTGTAAATGTGTTGGTATGCGATGCAAGTCAGTATTATTGTAAGGATTTGTTGGTGTTATATGAAAAATATCTTACTGAAGATGAATATAAAGTAGTAGTAGAGTTATTAGAAGAATATACTGGACAAATTTATGCAGAAGAAAAATCAAGGGTAAAAACAGGCGAAACATCTATAGAACTGGATGGAGGTGCGATAGAGTCCGATGAGAAGGATGAATTATATTTACCGGGAACATGGGGGAAGAGAGGGGCAATTAAGCAAGCAGAGCAAGTTTGGAATGAAATTCAGAAGGAGGAGAAAAAACAAAATATATCTAAGATAAAAGATTTGTGCAAAGAAATTATTAAGATAGAAGAGGATAATGGCTGGGCGATTTGGAATCATGGTGCAGATAAGTATGTGGATATGTCTATTAAGAAACTTAGTCAATTGGCAGAAAATTCTAATGAATTTCTTAATGAAATTAAAGACCTTATTAAGGTGCCTAAATACTCTGCACGTTGGCAAGAAGTAGAGAAACTCTTAGATGTTTCTGCGGATATGCTTACAAAAGAGGAAAAGCAAGAATCTCATACGGCAATTGTAAAACATTACACAGAAATGATGAATATACCAGAAACTCTTTTTGGAAGATATAATGTGTTAAGGGATGATGAAATGTCAGTAATAGAGGCAGTTTTTGAAATGCTTCTTAATTATATGATTTATCCTCAGCACTATATTTCACAAAAAAGTATAGAAATGTTTAGTTGGATAATGAAAAAAAACGATAGTTTAATACCTTTGCTGATTAAGTATTGCCAATCAGATAATTTGGAAATAGCAGAAATCTGTTCATGTTATTGTTTGAAATTAGCTGAAAGATTAAGTCAGCCATTAAGGAAGGAACTTGAAAGAACTGAAAATCTTGATATTATAATTTGTCAAATACCTTGGATGATAGTAAGAGGAAATCTGTATTTGGTGTTAAAACAGTATACAATACGAAGTAGCAAATTAAAATCTTGTTTTGATAAAGTTTCTGGTATATTTTTTAAAGAACAAGATAAATATGATAAGGAAGAAGCAGTTGATATAAAAAACAAAATTAGTGAAATTAATCATCAATATCACTGTATGGAAGATAGTCAGTTCCAAATTATTTGCAATGCAGTAAAGTGGGATAAAAAACTGTTTGATAAATTTAATCAAGATTTGTTTAATCAGTATGTAGAAGTTATTTGCGCAGGATTTCATGATAGTAGCTTGAAAATAATTTTATGGAGAAACAAATGGTATGAATTGATGAATTCATTACAATTTGATTATATGAATCAAAATAATGTGTGTGATATTCTTAATGCACTAAGGCGTGTAAATTGGACATTCCCATTGCCGGATGCGAAAAATACATTTGCAAAAAGAAAATTTTACGATATAAAAAGAATGCTATTAAAAAAAGATAGCACAATTCTAAGTGCCTTTTTTGGAGGGAAACAAATGGTACTGGCTTATCAAGGAGTAAAATTAGAGAAAGAAAATATAGAAATGGCATCGATAAGATCTTTTCTTGTATCAAAACAATTATCGGAGAAAGAAATGGTAATGGAAGTCGTACAATGTATTGGAATAGGTAGGATAAGTGATTATCCTTATAAATCCAATAACGTGAATACTGGTAATGTTAATGAAATTACAGCATCGTGGTGCCCAGGTTCTATAATAGGTTATAATTTTTCGGGTAAGATGTTCAACTTAGATATTCTGAATAAAGCAGGGATTTCGATGAGTGCAGTGGAGGAAGGTGCCTTAATTGGAGATAGGGAATGGGAAAAAGAACAATCAGGGAGACCGGATTTTTATTGTGTATATGGAAACATAGAAGAATCTAGAATTCAAAAAAATCCTGAACACAAAGTAGTAGTATGTATTGAATATCAGTGTAACACCATAGAGAAAAGACTAATAGTTGATATTGATAATCACGCAGTATATTTTATTTAGAAAAGAGGGATAAAAGATATATGGAAATGCTTAGTATGCAAACACCAACTACAAGAGAAGAGTTTGAAAATCGATTAAATCGACTGCATTATAGTATTGTCAATGGGAAAATGCATTTTTCAAGTGATTTACAACAAATGCCAATAGAAGAATTATTGCGTTTGAGAAGCATGCCTAATGGAAGAATGGATCTGCTGACTGTAGATGAGAGTGTACGATTAAATGCAAATATGATGGTACAATTTGATGGAATACTTGATGATTTATTAAATAATCAGTAGAAGAGCGACATGATGAATTCAGAAAATTGTTGATGCACTGACAGAAACATTTCCTAATGTACAGTTTATTGTGGCAACACATTCACCGATTATTGTATCTTCATGTAAAAATGCAAATATTATCAGCATAGATGAAAATCAAAATATCCGATATATCGGTTATAGTTATGCGTTTTCTGTAAATGAAGTATGCTTTAACGAAAAATTTGTTAGAAAACCTTGCAGAATTGCTTGGAGAAGAACATCCAAAAGTGATGGCTTTAAAATCAGAATATAGAATGAAGCAGAATAGTATGACTCGAGAAAAGAATTATAGTATTTTATGCTGTAAAAAGGTCGATATGTCTTTATTGTGAGATACAAGACGTTGTGTTAAAATACATCTATATGGAAATACATTAAAGTGTACGAGATCATCGGGAAGTGGAGTAGAACATGGATAATCATATTTCAGATATTTATATCAGATCATTTAGAGGAATAAGCAATTTAGAACTGAAAGATATAAAGTTGATTAATATATTAACTGGCGATAATAATGGTGGGAAGACAAGTGTTTTGGAAGTTATTCAGAGCATAAAGAATCCATGTGATTTTCGAACATGGAGAAGCTTGATTAGAAGAGGAGAAAGGATTTCTGTTATTAGAGGAATGTCATATTATGAAGGCTTTTATGACTTGTTTGATATTAACAAAGAAGAAAAAACAATAGAATATGATGTTTGTTTAATAAACGGTCAAAAATATAATGTAAAGGTAATGGCAGAAAGAGTAGAAGAAGAAATCATGGAAAAAGATCTCGTGAAGTTGCAAGGGGGTTACAATGCAATGGATGAGGATTCTCTTCAAGATAATTTCCTGAATGTTTCAAAATTAAATTTGAAGACATTTCTTAATGGAACTGAAATGATGGAGGATTCCTTGTATGAGGGTCAGATGCGGTATATACCGGAAGAGGTGAAAGAGGATAAGAATTTTGTAGAGAAGATTGTTTATGTTTCGCCAATACGTCATGCAGAAGGGAACTTTTATTTAAGTCAGATTTTAGCTTATCCTGAAATGTATGAACAGATGTTACAGGTGTTAAAAGAATATGATGAAGATATCATCAGTATTAACTATGATGATAATGAAAGACGAATCGGAAAGGGAACGTATAAAATCTTGTCAAAATCCAATAAAAAAGCATTGCCATTAAATGTATACGGAGATGGTATGAAAAAAGCAATCCTTCTAATGAGTGCAGTGATAGCAGCAAAAGATGGAATTCTATTATTGGATGAATTTGAAACAGCAATCCATACATCTGCAATGAATAAAACTTTTAAGTGGATTATAGAAAGCTGTAAAAAATTAAATGTTCAGGTGTTTATGACATCTCATAGTAAAGAGGCAATAGACAAAGTGCTCAAATGTTCACCTGAATGTATAGATGATATGGCTGTATATACATTATACAAAGATTCGGAAGGTACATCAGTTAGAAGACTGGATGGGAAAATGGCAATTGAAGCACAGGATGAAATGGGATTGGAGTTACGATAAATGAATAGTATTATATTATGCGAAGGTTCATCGGATTTTGTCTTGTTGCAGTATTATATGAGAACAGTATATGGATGGACTGACGAAAGAACACAGAATATCAGATCAGATAGTATAAAAAGAAGCAGAACTCTGAAAAAGGATGAAAATTTATTAACAATTGGAGGATGTGGCGGTTGTAGTAAAATTATACCGGCATTTGAAAAGATTTTACAACGTAATAGTATTTCAGCAGTGGGAGAGGCTTTTGATAAGGTAGTAATTATAACAGATCGTGATGAAGTGGGAACAGAAGAAGAATTTATTAAAAAAATTAATACGTCTGTTCAAAAATATCAGCTTATGATGAAGGGTGATATTAAAAATAATACATGGTTATCCTGTGAATATCAGAATGGTCATGGAAAGAAGCAGATAATGGAGTTATTATTACTGGTTATTCCATTTGAAGATACCGGAGCGATGGAAACATTCTTGTTAAATGCTATTGCGAATGATAGTGCATACGATGCAGAGATTATTAGAAAAGGGAATCAGTTTGTTGAAGAAGTTGATAAAGAAAGAAGATATCTTACAAAACGTAGATACATAACAAAGTCCAAATTCGATGTATATTTTTCAATCAGAACAGCAGCGGAGCAATTTGTTGAAAGGCAGAATATATTAAAGCGTGTTCCATGGGAGCAATATTCACAGATTCAAGAAGAATTTCAGAAACTCAAAGATTTAACATAGTGAGAGTGCGGAATCCCCGCAGCAATCATCTACAGTATTGCAGAAACAGCGGAGCATTGTCATTTCAGATGGATAAACTTCAGAATCATCATCATCCGGATTACATCTGAGATGCCGGAAAATCTTGACATTTCAGATGTGTTATCCACCGTCACAATGCTGAATCCTGAAAGTGACGGATTAGCGGTAATACAGGAAATCTGTTATAATTAAGTCTAGTAAAAAAGACTGGAGTTCTGATTATGGCAGTAAAGTACACAAAAGAACAACTGAATAAACTGGACAAGGACTTTATCATCGAATTGTTCTTGGGGCTTCAGGATCAGTTTTGAAAGAGTAAACGAATCATTACAAGAGTCGTTTTTTAAGGAATTGGGAGTAAATGTTTTATGGATTGATGAGTTTAGTGAAATTCCAATTCTTTTAAAGCAGATGAAAGGAAATTATGATAGCTATTGATATTTGGCTCCATTTTGGCTCTAGAAAGCGATTTCTTTTATATGGTCAACAGTATGAATGTCCGGCACAATAATTGCGACGCTGCTGATAAGAAAAAATATAATGCAAAATTTGTGACACTGACAAGTCAAGAGCAGGAAGATTGGTATGATGAGATTTACCAGGAGGGTTTGATGGCATTTTTAATGTTAGAACAGGCAAATCGAGAAAAAAGAATTGCTGCGTTCAAAAGTGCCACTATACCATAGATATATGGATAATATTATACATCTAGGTAAGTTGGAATTAAATTTGGAAGATAGAGAAATGAAAAGTGTTGATATTAAAAGTTTACTTGGAACATTAAATACGTTTGAATAATAGAATTCAAAAAACATTAGATGAAAGAAAAATTGGGGATACTAAGGTGGAATTGTTAACTTTTCCTATAGGGCAATTGTTTGAAGAAAAAGAAAAGATTAATAGGAAGATTTTGAACGTAATATATATTTTATGTATGAAAGAGAGACCAATTCCACGAATCCCTTTTAAAGATTTGCAAAAATGTACAGATAAGATTGTTCTATTGTTTAGTGATGAAGTTGCAGAATGGGCTTTGGATATTAATGAAAAGAAGATTGAAATAAAAAGAGTAGCACAAACCAGGTTTTACAAGGAGTATAAAAAGAAGAATTATAATTCATTTGTAAAATGGAGACCAGATTTTGACATTCCAATTAAAAGAAGTTATGCACTTTATGATGCAAGAAAGAAAAATGCAGAATATATATGGCTGTTGGATGATGATATAATTATTTCGCAAGATAATTATTTCCGAGCTATAAGAGCAATGGTCGGCGGAAAAGGGATAGTGGGTTTTCATGTTACAGAATATCCGGATATGTCGATAATGGATCATGCGAAGAGAATTGTTGATCACCATAATGCAAGGATTTCTATGACTGGAAGCTGTATGTTTATCAATGTGAAAAAGGTACGAGGATATTTTCCATATGTATATAATGAAGACTTGTTCTTTTTTATGCAACAACCTTTTCAAAATGTAGTCTCAGGAGGAACAATAAGACAAGTTGAAAGAACATCATGGACTGACTTTGAAAGAATCCGACATGAGCAGCTTGGAGATTTTATTTATAATGTTTATAAAAGCAGATTTCTAAAGTTAAATACAGGGATGATTGACTGGAAAAATGAGAAAAAAGAACAGCTAGAACAATTGAATAGATTATATGAAACTGTATCAGATGAAATGGTAAAAGAAGCAGTAAGAGTGGCATACGAAGCAACAAAATATATTGACATATATGAAGTTGAAGAGTTTGTTAACAACTGCCAGTTGAACAAAATCGCTGCGCGATGGCCTGCCAAGGCTGTGGCGCAGTTTTATTTTT
>OLNI01000451.1_pt1 | contig 37083 bp, 28 predicted proteins | sample 1672921 | NCBI WGS metagenome assembly OLNI01 (sample SAMEA3136737, study PRJEB25190) | human gut metagenome | biome: human gut; feature: human-associated habitat; material: faeces | place: Austria | collected 2013 | reverse complement strand
AACTGTTAGAATTACAGGACCAACAAGGGTGTTGCACTTCTAAATAGACATCGGGCCCAGGAAATTTGGCTTCCCAAAAAACACAGAAGCCTGAAACCGGCTATTGCCTCAGCAATATTCAGTCGGTTTCAAGCTAAATCGTTAATCCTCTGGTGAAACGACGGTCTACTTCTTCAGCAGCGGCGCGACCTGTTCCTCGTAGGCGGTCAGGGCGGTGTCGATCACCTGGTGCATGTCATAGTACTTGTAGGTGCCCAAGCGGCCGCCGAACACGGTGTTCGGCTCGGCCGCGGCCTTGGCCTCGTACCGCGCGTACAGGGCCTTGTCCGCGTCCGTGTTCACCGGGTAGTACGGTTCGTCGCCGCGCTCGGCGAAACGGCTGTACTCCTCCCACACCACGGTCTTGTCCGGGTTCTGGGCATCGCGGCGCTCCGGGTTGAAGTTCTTGAACTCGATCGCGCGCGTGTACGGCACGTCAGCGTCGGAGAAGTTCATCACCGGGCAACCGAAGTGGTCGCCCTCGTCGTAACGGACCTCCTTGAAGTCCACCGTGCGCCACTTCAGGTCGCCAAGCTCGTAACCGAAGTAACGGTCCACCGGACCCGTGTAGACCACCGGCACGCCCGCGGCCTTCAGCGCCTCCTTGTTGTACGGCTGGGACTCGTCGAAGAAGTCCACGCCCAGCGAAACCGTGATGCGCGGGTCATCGATCATGCGCTCCATCCACTTGGTGTAGCCGTCCGAGGGCAGGCCCTCCCACGTGTCCTTGAAGTAGCGGTTGTCGTAGTTGAAGCGCACGGGCAGGCGCTTGATGATGGCCGCCGGCAGCTCGGCAGGGTCGGTCTGCCACTGCTTGCCGGTGTAGTTCTTGATGAACGCCTCGTACAGGGGGCGGCCGATGAGCTGGATGCCCTTGTCGTTCAGGTTGGCCGGATCGGTGCCGGCCAGCTCGCCCGCCTGCCCGGCGATAAGCTTCTGCGCCTCGGCCGGCGTGTAATGCGCATGGAAGAACTGGTTGATGGTGCCCAGGTTGATCGGCAGCGGATAGACCTCGCCGTCATGCGTGGCATACACGCGGTGCACATAGTTCGTGAAGCTCGTGAAACGATTGACGTAGTCCCACACACGCTTATTGGACGTGTGGAACAGGTGCGCGCCATACTTGTGGATCTCCGCGCCGGTCTCCTCATCAAAGTACGAGTACGCGTTGCCGCCGATGTGGTCACGGATATCGATGATGCGCACGCGCGCGCCGGTGTGCTCCACCGCCTGCTGCGCCACCGTCAGACCAAACAGGCCCGCGCCGACAATGACTAGGTCTGGGTATTGAGTAGTTTCCGGCATGCGCGCATTCCCTTTCATAAAGTCAATATATCAATTATTATGTTCGATTTCCGAGAAAATATCTTACTCACCCAATTGCAAATCGGCAATCTTCCTAGACTTACCAGCAGACTGGACACAATCCAAGACCAGACGACAGACTCAAGGCAATGCATGGCATGTTCTTACATTTTTGCGTCTTTGCCCGGACCCGTTCGCCGCCACAAAGACAGAGTGCAGAACAACGCAACCACCAATATAAGCCCCCGCACTCAGGCAAACCTCAGGTTACGATTGGTAGATATGAGCAATTCCGAACAGGCCCTCGACTCAACCAACGAAGCAGTCAACAAAGCATCCAACGAAGCGACCAACCCATCATTCGCGCCGCAACACATTCTGGTCACCGGTGGCGCAGGGTTCATCGGCGCAAACTTCGTGCACTGGGTGGCGCGCAACCATCCGCAGGTCCACATGACTGTTCTGGATGCGCTCACGTATGCCGGCAAACGCGAGAATCTCGATGGTGTGCCGGCCGCGAACCTGACCTTTGTGCATGGCAATATTTGCGATGCCGAGCTTGTGGAATCCCTGTTTTCTGGGCTGAACCAACGCTCCGCAGCCGCAGTACCCCCGATTGACGCCATTGTGCACTTCGCCGCCGAATCTCATAACGACAATTCGATTCTCGACGCCTCCCCATTCCTCAATACGAACGTGACCGGCACGTACGTGCTGCTTGAGGCCGCCCGCCGCCACGATATTCGATTCCACCACATCAGCACCGACGAAGTGTATGGCGATCTGGCTCTGGACGAACAGCGCAAATTCACCGAGCTCAGCCCTTACAAACCGTCCAGCCCGTATTCGGCGTCCAAGGCCGCCAGCGACCACTTGGTGCGCGCCTGGCACCGCACGCACGGACTCAAAACCACCATCAGCAATTGCAGCAATAACTACGGCCCCTATCAGCACGTGGAGAAGTTCATTCCCCGCCAGATCACGAACATTCTTGCCGGCATTCGCCCGAAACTCTACGGGCAAGGTCTGGCTGTGCGCGACTGGATCAGCGTGGAAGATCACTGCAGTGCCATCTGGACTATTCTCACCCGAGGCCGCATCGGGGAAACCTACCTCGTGGGAGCCAATGGCGAATACAACAACATTGATGTGCTGCACATGATTCTGAAGCTCATGGGTCGTGACGCCAATGACTTCGACCATGTGAACGACCGCCCCGGTGGCGATAAGCGCTATGCCATCGACGCCACCAAACTTCAGACCGAGCTCGGCTGGGTGCCAAAGTACACCGATTTCGAGGAAGGTCTGGCCGCGACCATCGACTGGTACCGCGCGCACGAAAGCTGGTGGATGCCGGATAAAGCCGGAACCGAGGAGAAGTACCGCAAACAAGGGCACTGATAGGTTGCTCAACGTTTTTTCACAGCAAAGAAAACGAAGCCCTGAGCACGCCGACAATTCCCATGGTGCGCTCAATGGAGCCCCTACCCGGGCTGGGTTGTAGTCTCTTCGATGCGCATCCTCCGATGCACGCCATCTGATACCGGCAGTATGTACGCGGCCGAACGAGACTCCCGCGTACTTACTGCCGGTTTGACGACATAAAACGGCAGTATGTACGCGGAGTGTTCGTCCATACGCGTACTTACTGCCGTTCCCCCAACCGCAAACGCAATTCCCACTACCCTCCCGCACGCACCACCACCCTCCCCGTGAACGCTCAGTGAATTTGTTCTGAACCACTCGTTACAATATGCGGGTACGTTGTTGAGACGAGGGCATAGGTGAATTCAGTGAGCAAACAGTATAAGGGCGTGGCAGTCGCCCGAAGACAAGTACCTCCCGCATTAAGGTTTCTGGTTTCCTCCAAAGTGGCGCATCATTCCGCATCGTCGTCCAAGTCTCGTTTCACTCCACAGGCAGGAATGTTCACATTCATTGATGTTTGGCGCCGCACTCACCAGTTCAAGACATCCACAGGCGAGACCTCTGCGTTCGATGCTGAGCTTAACACTGCAACCGACTCTGTGAACGATGAGGCGGCAGCAACAAGCACTAATATGCTTGATCCCGCAACAACCCAAAGCGACCAACAAGCAGACAGCAGCAAGAAGCACACGCATCCACAACAACCGAACCGGGTCAAAGCCCAGATTGCCCGTTTCAGCCAATACATCAATGCAACCGCTGCCCCCCATCCTGGCCTCCAAATTCGTTCAGCTCCTGATTTCGGCAGCAGTGGCGCTCCACAAACTGTGGAAGAAGCGCCCGAAGTGCCCGTACACGCTATACGTGGTGGTCATGGCGCTAATCGACGCTGCCGCAGTGACCTTTATCCAGTGGGGCATGTATTCCGAGCCGAAGTACGACGACCCCAATGCGGTGGATAACACCACCAAGATTCTCAACAGCGTCAACGGCCAAGTAACGCGATTCGTGACGCAGATGTGGCTGGAAGAAGACAGGCTGAACTGGCTGCTCAACTTCCTTGCGCTTGGCATGGTCTACCTAGTGCTGGTATTCGTGATCAACCGGTTCTGGGTGGCAACCACCGTGTTCGCTATCACGATGAGTACCTACGCCGTGGCGAACAGCATCAAGATAATTCTGCGCAACGAACCAATCCTCCCCTCTGACTTGAGCTTCCTATCCAGCGGTAACGGGGGGGAAATCACCTCATTCATTCCCAAAAGCAGTCAGGCATTGGTAGACGGCACCATCACTATGCTGATCTGCCTGACGATTATCTGCCTGATACTGCAATTCGTTGACGGCCGCCGCTGTGTGATCCCATTCCACTGGCGGCGTCCATTCCGTAACGTGAAAACGATTATCGGCAATGTCACCCGCATTATCGCAGCAGCAATGAGCATCACGTTGCTGTGCTCGTTCACATGGACACTCAGTGTTCCAGGAGCATGGGGATATGAGTGGGCGAAGTCTTGGGGCGATGCGCCACAGCTATGGAACGCCGAGGGCGACGCGGCAAGCAACGGTCCCATCATCAATTTCCTACGCCTCGCCCATCCGAAGATTATGGATAAGCCCGAAGGCTACAGTCAGGAAGCCATGGAAGCACTGGCCAAGAAATACAATTCCGCGGCAACAAAGATTAACAGCACTCGAGCCAACAATCTCACGGACAATACGGTTATCACGATTCTCTCGGAGAGCTTCTCCGACCCGACGCGCGTGCCCGGAATTACAATGACCGAAGATCCGATGCCGAATATCCGAGCTCTGAAGCAGACCACCACATCCGGATTGATGCTGTCTCCCGGGTTTGGTGGGGGCACCGCGAATATCGAATATCAAGTACTTACCGGTCTGGATTTGGCTCTGTTTGACGACTCCATGCAGTCCATGTACCAGGAAGCTGGTCCCGCATCAGAAGAATCCCTTCGCATGGAACCAAATCTGGAACACGGAATATGGTAAATCCGGTTCCGTAGCATTCCACCCGTATTACAAGAACATGTATTTGCGCGACTCCAACTACAAGAAGTTCGGATTCGGCAAGTTCTACACGCTGGACAGCAAGCCGGCAATCACGCACCAAGACCGAATCGACAATTCGCCGTACGTCAGCGATGCGGCTTCCTACCAGAACATTATCGACCAAGTGAATAAAGAGAAGCACCCTCAGTTCCTGCAACTCGTCACTATGCAGAATCACATGACTTACGACAACTGGTATTCCAATAATCAGTTCGATTGGGCCGACACTACAGAAAACCTGAACGATTACGAACGCGGACAAATCAACACCTATGCCAAGGGCGTGAACATCACCGTTCAGGCAACAATTGACTTCCTGAACCAGCTGAATACTATAGACAAGCCCGTAACCGTTGTTTTCTATGGCGATCATCTGCCTAGTGCTTATCAGACTGCTGCGGCGGACAAAGACAATACGCTGGTATTGCATCAAACCGATTACTTCATCTGGTCGAATCAGGCATCAGCATCGGCCGGCGCGAAGCTCGACGCCGAGAACACAGCATACACGTCTCCCAATTACTTCATGGAGATGGCCGCCGAACACATGAACGCCAAGGTGTCCCCATATCTTGCATTCCTCTCCCAGGCACGAACTGATATTCCCGCATTGGAACGACTGGTGATCGGCGCGGGCGGCTTCGACACCGACACGTCCACAACATATCTGGACGAAAACGGTAACGCGGTCAAGCGCAAGGCACTGTCCAAGCAAGCCAAGAAAACCCTGCACGACTACGAACTTATCCAATACGACATGACTGCTGGCAAGGGATATCTAAACGATACTAACTTCTTTGCAGTGAAGTGACTCATTACAGCCATGTAGGAAGTACCACACAAAAGTCAGCATCGATTTTGATGGGGACTATACTACTATCCAAAAACCGAGGAGCGGGATCAGTAGTGAGTCATTACACTACACTGAGAACCAGCCATACAAATATAGAGTCAAGAAATGCAGAGGCCGCTTGTGATTACAGCTGTGATTATTGCCGGTGGATCCGGACGACGCATGGGCCAAGATATTCCCAAACAATTTATCAATGTGTACGATAAACCTATCCTTATATACACACTGGAGGGTTTTCAGAATCATCCAGACATCGACGCCATTGAAGTTGTATGTCTAGAAGGCTGGCAAGATCTTGTGTGGGCATATGCCAAACAATTCAACATCGATAAGCTAAAATGGGTTACCCCTGGCGGATCAACAGGACAGGAATCGATACGCAATGGCGTATATAACTTGGAAGGCAAATGCGCTAAAGACGACATCATCATCATTCATGATGGGATTCGCCCACTGGTGGACAGTTTTGTGCTTTCCGATGTAATTGCTGTATGCCGCAAGCATGGCAACGCCGTAACGGCAATGCCATACAATGAGCAGATCTTCGTCGCAGATGACGATTCATCAACAACCAGATATATTCCCCGCGAAACAATTCGCCGTGTATCCACTCCTCAAGCCTATATTTTTGACGAACTTGATGCAGCCTATCACACAGCATTCGAAAAGAAAATCGGCATTTTTGGATCTGCTTATACCAACACCATGATGGTTGATTTAGGTAAAAGGCTATATTTCGCAGCTGGTTCCGATAAAAACATTAAGCTCACCACTAAAGACGATCTCGAACTTTTCAAGGCTTATCTTCATAGCGACAAAGATCAATGGCTCAAGTAAATATGATGCAACTAAAAAGTAATTGGGTTTATCAAAACGATGTACGGCAGGTAGCCATGCTTCCGCTACCATGGGATCGGTTGTCCGAACGTACTTTTGTAATCTCCGGAGCAACCGGAATGATAGGCAGTTTCCTTATTGACGTATTGATGTATCGAAATCAGCATATGCATCAGAATTGTGAGATATACGCATTAGGCAGATCTCCAGAAAAAGCCCAACGACGATTTAATGAATATTGGGACAACGATAATTTTCATTATACCCGATGCGATATCACCCAATCACTTCACATTGCCGGAATAGAACAAGCCGATTATTGTTTCCATGCCGCCAGCAATACTCATCCACGTGCATATGCTGAAGATCCCATCGGGACTGTACTAGCGAACGTATATGGACTCAAGAATTTCCTGGATTTTGCACATTCCCATTCATGCAAGGCATTTCTATTCGCATCGTCCAATGAGATATACGGGGAAAACCGTGGAGACACCGATTCCTTCAGTGAGGAATACTGCGGATACATAGACTGCAACACTTTGAGGGCAGGATATCCGGAAAGTAAACGCGTTGGAGAATCCCTGTGTCAAGCATATATACATCAAAAGGGGATGAACATAATCATTCCTCGCTTTACTAGATCCTTTGGCCCTACAATGCTGATGAATGATAGTAAGGCCATATCACAATTTATAAAGAATGCTCTGACAGGAGACGACATCGTTCTAAAGAGCAACGGGAAACAGTACTATTCATTTACTTATGTCGCCGATGCAGTCTCCGGTATGTTGACATGCCTGTTCTTCGGAAAAAACGGTGAAGCTTATAACATATCGAACCATCAATGCGATACCACATTATTAGATTTGGCCAATCTCATTGCACAACTCGCAAGCACAAAGGTTGTGTTTGAAACAACTACGGATAAAACTGAGCAGTCGGGATATTCCGTAGTAACGAGAGCAATCTTGAATTCCAGCAAACTGCAGCAGTTAGGATGGGTACCAAAATTTAATCTAGAAACTTCACTTCAGCATACTTTAACCATTTTGCGTCATGTTCAATGAATAGGAATGATTAATCTCCATTCCTATTCATTGAACATGACGGGAAAATCATAGGCGTCCTAAAAACCTATTCATGGCTGCCTTAGATTGCGCGGAATTAATATAGTCATTGGCCACATGCTCGTGACTGCTTATATCATGTGGGATACCCATATAATCACCATATAAACGATGCAGATACTGACGCCACATATTCGGAACAGGAACGGACATATTTCGGAACCGCAGATAGTCAAGAGGCAACCATTCATCTATCGGATATGGACCGGATGAATGACCCTCATCGATATTCTCAGGTCCTCTTACCAAAGCGGTAGCATGCTCTTGATCGGATAGCACAGTTATATGTGTACCTAACTCTTCTATTCGCTCATTGAGCATCTGCTCCAATTTTGGAACTAACGGATTGGAGTCATCAATATATAAGATCTGAGACCAATCCGTGTCTTTAAACTGCATTCGGATTGAATTAGTAAATTCCCTACGCTGCTCCTGCCCGAATTCCCACGCTGTTTTTGGATTCCCCTGTACCCAATCAAGCGTAAACAAATCCACAAAGCAAGGATTATCGACATCACTTAATCGGAACCGAATCTGTTTGCATGGAACATACCAATCCCATACAACTGTTATACGATATCGGTCATCCTCTTCAGTCGCCTTTTTCAATTTATTCAACTGGTCCCGAGCGATGTATACGTCGATATCGTCATCCCATGGAATGAAGTCCTGCTGTCGATATGCGCCTAATACGGTACCACCTGTAGCCCAATACAAGATGTCGTGCTTCTTGCAAAACTCATCAAATTCCACGAATAGCTGCGCTTCAGCATCCTGAAAGAGCTGGCTAATCCCTGTTGCCTTCGGAAGAGCCCGGAAAAAACGCAATTGCGCGTCCTCAAGTGATTCACCGACACGACGATACTGTTGCCAATACATCATTATGTCACGCTGTTGTTCATAGCGATGTGCTTCCAAGAGATTATCAGAACATGCCTGCAGGTTCTTAATCTGCTCAGCTTGCTCAATAACCAGCTGCCGCAAATCACTCAGTTCGGCACGAATTTCGTGCAACTTAGCTTGGGACCGGTCACTGGCCTCATGAAAGGACCTTGAAGACGGAGGTAATAATCGTTGTTTCAGTTTCCGCAATACGGGAATCATCCGCCCATTCCTGTCCGGTATATCAATACCACTGTTCTTGTTTCTTCAGAAAGAGATTACTTATCCGTCACCTCATGGATTTGTAAAGCCCGATCACTCAATAAAGCATACTCGCGATTTCTGTCATCTCGAATAACGAATGCACAAGAATTAGAGTCATTAGTGAACGCGACCATATCAGTAGATTTTGGATTGCCCACCGACGGTGTACGCAACGAAGCGACAAGACGGAAATCACCATTGTTAAAGACGTTTAATGGCATCTCATAATGAACAGTTCGGTGACCGCGTTTCTTCATCTTCAGTGTCTTCGAGCCCGTATCATACGCGACTCCACCACGACGAAGATCATGCAATGCAATAGCCAGGTAGAAATCCGTGTCTTCGTTGAAGTCATATTCAACATCAAATCTGAAGGTATCACTGCTTTTGCAGACCAATGAAGTCTGAGGATTAATACGCAATATTGGGCATCTACTGTTCAAGCCTTCTGCATATCCATCATCATCCTTCTTCTCCTCGTCGCGTTTCTTCGCTTCAGCTTTCAGATTCTCTAATGTGTATCGGTTAGCAGCATCCTCTTTATTGCCATTGACAATAATGTCTCCATCTTTAATCAGAATCGCCTTATTGCAATACTTCTTTACGGAGTCCATGCTGTGCGTCACCAAAATAACGGTCTTGTTCGGATCTTTCTTGACCTTGGTAAAGTAGTCATCGCATTTACGCTGGAATGCCTCATCACCGACTGCAAGCACTTCGTCAAGCACCAAGATATCGCCTTGGGCCTTGATAGCTACAGAAAATGCAAGACGTACCTGCATACCGGATGAATAGTTCTTAAGTTTCTGGTCCATGAACTCTTCGAGTTCAGCAAATTCCACGATATCGTCGTACATGGCTGCGATCTCGTCATGGGAGAAACCAAACAGCGCTCCGTTAAGATATACGTTCTCTCGACCGGTCAGCTCAGGATTAAACCCAACTCCAAGTTCAATGAATGGCACCAACGTACCATTTACTTCCACTGAGCCACCATCTGGCACATAAATACCGGAAATAATCTTCAGCAGTGTGGATTTACCGGAACCATTACGACCAACGATGCCGAAGAAGTCGCCACGGTGCACATCAAAATTGATGTCATGAAGGACATGCTGCTCTTTATAGCCCTTGATGCCCTTGGTCCAGTTGATAAATGCCTGCTTCAGACCGGTAGCTTGTTCCGTAGGCAACCGGAAATATTTGCCCACATGCTTGACAGACAGGACAACATCATCACTACGTTCGGAGGCCACGACCGCTCCCTCATCATTAGTATTCATGATGGTCTCGCTCATCACATCACCTCTGCAAACTTACGGTTGTTGCGCTTGAATACATACACGCCAAGGACAAGAATCAGTATGGACAATACAATAGGAATGGCTCGCAATAACGGATTGGTGGTCATAGTCCAAATCGTCGGCTGTGTCTCCGGGGCAATCAGATTATGACGAATATCCTGAATCACCTGAGCAATTGGGTTCAACAATTGGATCTTCGCGATTAACGGACCATATCCACGCAATGATTGATTCCCGATTACCATCGCCAGCGGATAAATAATCGGCATGGAATAGAACAGTACCTGCTGTAACACATCCCAAATGTGCAAGATATCACGGAAATACACATACATAGTTGCCAGTATCAAGGCAAGTCCAAGCGCAATGATGTACAGCTGAATAAAGTTGAGAGGCAGCAACAATACACGCCAAGTAAAGTGTACGTGCGTAAACAACGCGAACAACAGCACCACTACAAAATTGATAGCAAAGCTAATCAATGCACCAATTGTAGATGCAACCACCACGATGTAGTTGGGAAAATGAATCTTACGAAGCAAGTCGCCACGATCGACAATCGCTCGAAGACCCACAGAAGTGGATTCCTGCACGAACTGCCAAGCACTAATGCCCATCAGCAGCACCACAGGATACGTGGGAGTACCGTCAGACATGCGCAGGAACTTGGCGAACACAGCATACATCACACAAAACAGCATCAACGGTTGCAGAACAGACCAGCCAATACCGAGGAATGATCCCTGATACCGAAGCTTAAAATCGGTTTTGACCAGTTCCTTCAGCACCACCAAGGAGTAGTGGTAGCGTTCCTGCAGTTTCTTCACTAAAGCCATCACGAAGAACAAAGTTTACCAGCATCACGGTATGCGTTCGTTCTCACCCACTTGAGCCCTTACATTTTTTGCACTGCGCACTCTTGCGCATACACCCATTTGTATACTGACATCTATGGCACAAACTTCAACTAGCAGCAGCAAGCAATGGGAAACGGTAAACAGGGTTGTTTATCCCACTAAAGATGCTGATTTAACAATGCCACTATATGCGGTGAACTGGCATCCCGCTCATTTTGATGCGAGTGTGTTTGATGAACGCGACAGTATGCTCAGTGTCGATTTGAATGCTATAACGCCCTCTGGTTTCAACCGTCTTGTAGCTCAAGGCATCAGACCAGCTCCTGAAGAACCTCATGGGTTTGCAATCGATTCGCGCGATTCCATTACGCTGGAACCGAATACGCATATCTCATTGTGCACGTATTTCAATGCATTCCCTGCTGGCTATTGGCGGCACTGGACCCGTGTCAAACATCTTCGATTCTCAGCGAGAGTCTCAGGCGCAGGAACTCTAACCCTGTTCCAGTCCACTGCACGCGGATTATCCGCTCCCGTTAGAACCTTCACCGTTCATACCGAAAGCGCTTCCGATTCCACCGCTACCCCTCAAGATATAGAGTCGATTCTCTCAATCAAAGGCATGCTTGATGGCGGCTACTATTGGCTCGATGCGCAAGCCGATAAAAACTCAACGCTCACTATCTCCCATGCGTTGTGGCAGGTGCCAGTAACAGATCGTCGTGCTGCACATGCAGGAACCGTATCCGTTGCCATCACTACTTTTAACCGTCCCTCCTATTGTCTTAACCAACTCCGCACCATTGCGCATGAAGAAGAACTGCGTAAACATCTTGACACCATATATTGCACCGATCAGGGCACTGACTTGGTACAGACGCAAGATGGATTTGACGAAGTCTCCAAGGATTTAGGAAAGCAACTCACTTACATTCGCCAAGGCAATTTGGGCGGCTCAGGCGGTTTTTCCCGCGGCATGTATGAAACCGTGCGGGCACAAAAAAGTGACTACACGCTATTGCTTGATGATGATGCCATCAGTGAGCCTGAATCAATCCTTCGTGCGGTACAGTTTGCGGACTATACCGTGCGCCCGTCACTGGTCGGCGGCGGTATGTTCCACATCGATCACCGCACAGTACTACATGTTCAGGGTGAGCGTTTCGATCCCTCATCAATGTGGATGTACCCCTCACGTGGGGCTGAGTTTAACCATGATTTCCGGTCAGAACCATTGTCAGACAGCCCATCATTGCACAGTGTTCAATTCTCCGATTTCAATGGTTGGTGGTTCTGTCTCATTCCTACTGAAACCATTCAAAGCATCGGTCTCGGTCTCCCCGTATTTATTAAGTTCGATGACATCGAATATGGTTTACGCGCGAAAGAGCACGGCATACCTACCATAAGCTTGCCTGGGGTGGCCGTATGGCACATGGGCTGGCATGATAAAGATCCTGCTCGCGGATGGGAAGAGTATTTCCAGCAACGAAATCGTTGGATCTGCGCCTTGCTCCATTTCCCCAATTCAGCAAAACGTAGCGCATTCCGTATGCTCTACGAGGATGCCCACTTAGGAATGCGTTTATTGTATTCAGGGATGCATCTCAACCACATGGCCCTTCATGATGTGCTGCGTGGACCAGAGTATCTTATCGGGTCTTTGCCTACCAAACTCAGCGAGGTGAGAAAAGCTCGCGAGGGCTTTGATGACAGCACCACGTATCTCAGCCCGATAGAGCTTCCTGAACCCGCCGACCATTTCCAGCGTGACTGGATTCCGCAACCAGCCCGTACAGTAACCAAAATGGGTATGCGCGAGGTATTGAAAGCACTACGCTCTCGCGGTAGCGGCGTAAAAGATAAGACGCCACAGACTTCCATCCCTGCACGACTTTCCATATGGCCAGCGTTCCGTCACGTAAATTCAGCATTGGTGACCACGCCAGACGGCGATTCCGTAGCGTGGTTCCGTCGCGATAGTAAACGCTACCGACGTAATATGGGCCGATGCCTAATCCTCGCCCTCCGATTGATGAAGCAGTGGAAGCGACTGTCACAGGAATACCGGCAATATGGCATTGCTTCCATAAAGACATGGGAGACAATTTTTAGCAATAATCAGTATTAACGCCCATGCCAATAACGCGTGTGGGGCTCGCGCGAATTAATTCTCGCGAGCCCCACATCATATAATTCTCGGTTTTTCACCGTATTAGTGTTGAGACTGCTGCGGGAAGTCCACCTTCGGATTGAAGCGAATAGCTTTAACCAGCTGCTTGCAGATTTTCCGACGCAACGGTTTTGCCACACGGCCACGGCGCATGGCATTCCATACGGTCAAGCAAAACATCAAATAGTTTCCTTTGCTCCTGTGATGGTAGCGATAGGATCCCTCGTTACGCGCACCGTAGGAGAACTTCCACACGTTTTTCTCGTTCACCATGGAATAGTTGACGCCTTGGTTCACGCCCATATCATGCAATACCACGCTATCGAGCACTTCAACGCCTGGACATGACTTAGTGATTCGCAACGTATATTCAGCATCATCGAACCAGATGAAATATTCCTTATATGGCAGGCCAAAGGCTTCCATGACCCATCGCGGAATCAATACGGATACGAACGAGCACTGAGTGACCATCACCAAATTGTCGTAGCCCATGGCTTGTAGGCGGCCCCAATCCCATGTGGGGATTGGATTGTTCATCTCAGAAATACTGCCATCGATGAACTTGACCATAGAACACACATAGGGAACGTCTGGTCCTAGGCCTTCAACCGCATGATCATAACCAACCAGCAACTTTTCCAATGCTGTCGGCTGGGGGTAGCCGTCATCGTCGAAAATCCAAACGAAATCGGCACCAAGCTCATAGCCTTTGCGCATTCCTGCAGAGAAGCCGCCCGCACCTCCCGCATTTTCAGGCAAAGTAACGATGGTAATCTTCACCTTGTCCTTCAATGGGAAGTTCTTCTCATACTCGTCCAGGTACGAAGCGGTATCGTCGGTGGAGGCATTGTTGACGATGATGAGCTGTTCGGGCAGTCGAGTCTGCGCTTCCAACGAAGCGAGCACTTTCTTCAGCTTTTCTAGACGGTTGAATGTAACGACTACTGCGGCAACATTCATAGTGGCTGCGGATGGCATGTTACTTACTCCATTCAGTCAGAAGTCGGCGGAACAGGCTGTTGGCAGTTTCTTTGTGTGAGAAAGTTTCAAGTCGCTGCTTCTCGACCTCCCACAATTTCCGGCGATCTGATTCATTGTCATACAGGTGTAGGAGTGAACGTTTCGCGTCGTGGATGAACGACGAAGTCATACGTCGCAGCAGTCCCTGTGGGGGAACTAGTGTTTCCTGTGAACCGACATTGGCTGAGAGCACCGGTACTCCATCGCTGATTGCTTCGATAGTGGTAAGAGTAATACCTTCATTCACCGAAGAGACTAGAAGCACATCAGCATCTTCATAGGTACGGGATACTGGGACACTCATCGCGCGACGCTCGATTACGTCCCCTAAATCATAACGTTTGATGAGATCATCTACGAATGTATCCATATCGCCACTACCATGCATGATGAAGTGGAACTTACCAGGGGCCGCCTTCTTCATCGCCTTAGCCACGAGGATGAACGCATCAGGACGCTTCTGACGGCTCATGCGACCAACAAACACTACATTGAGGGTCTTCAAATCTTTACGCTCAGCATACTGAACATGTTCGGAGTCAGCGGTAAGACCGATGAGCGGCGCATCTACTACTTTAGATGCAGGAATATGGTGCACATCCTCCATCCAGCGTTCGAGCTGCGGAGAAATCACATGATGAAGGTCAATCCATTCGTCGTGAGCCAGCGACTCACGCGGGAAGCCACCACGGAACATATATTCCACAATATGCAGTGAATCCACAATATGTACATCAGGGAAGTACTTCTTCACCCACCAAGCATTGTCATACATCCACTGGCAGTGGTGAATCATAATGCCACGAATATCAAACTGCTCGAATAGAGCTCGCAAAATCGGTACGTCACCAACACGGTACTGCATCGGTTGGGTGAGCGGAAGCACTAACGCGCCATCACAGATAGGATCAGTAATCCACGGCTGATGACCATCAGCATCAGTGATAACGATAGGCAAGAAACCAGCTTCTTTGGCGAGCTGAATGGTCTCCATGCCCCAACGTTCAGCGCCACCGGCCTGAAGCCAATGCATAGCAATGATGACAGCTTTAGGTGCATCGGCAACACGATTCCCCGGGTGAACCTCTACCCACGGGTGGTGGTTTTTGTCATTAGAGTTAGCCGATTCAACAGTAAAAGGTTCGTATAACTTAACGGCACCACGTGCTTTACGTTCACGTTCTGCACGCTGCAATTCACGCGCATAGTCGAAACTGACGGGCCAACGGTATTCAAGCTCGTTGTATAACTTAACAACACGGCTTTTGTTAGGTGAGTGTTCCCAGATATCTTCATCCGTGGCATCATCTGGCGTGAGCAAGATATATCTTACATTGCGGTCAACGAGCTGCTCATCACCGGCAAAATAGTGGGGCGAAAACACAGACTGCGCTTCCACCGTGGAAGTCGCATCGAACTCGCCGAGAAGCTCGGCATCAGCTGTACAGCCACCGTTTAGCGTAGAAGTGTCAGTGAGGCGCGGATACTGCCACTTCTCACCCATGTACACCTTGTAGTGCAAGGTACGCCCCGGCTGAATCAGAGAATGATAGTCAACCGCAGCGATGACCAGACGCTCTTGACGCGCACTCAGAGTGTTCAAAAACTCCGTGGCCTCACGTCCAACTTGGTAAAAATGTCGCATATGGCTATTGTATAGCCTGTCGTGCCGCGACCCAATCAAGCCGGAATCGTACAAGCTGGCAGTACTATTGGGGAAGGTAAAGCACCAAAGAGACATGGGAGAACCTTCTATTGTTCCAGTGGCAAGATGACTGCGCTGTAACGATCCGGGTATAGGGGAGGAAAATGGCGAAAGAATCTGTGAAGCAGCGTAATCTCAATATCGAAGTACTTCGTATAATCGCCATGTTCCTCATCGTGGCATGCCATGCGACATTACATCTTCCTTGGCTGCTACATGTGGATTCCAATCTCGACTTTCTACCTGGCTGGAAGTCCGCCTTGGCGTATGCAGTTGTGCAGTATGGACAAGTTGGCGTATCCATCTTCTTCATCATCTCCGGATATTTCCTTGTACGCAAGGCATTCGTGTGGCAACGAATCTTCAAGACTTGGTTCCAGATGTTTTGCTACTCGTTCGTATCTCTCGTTATCGTTCTTATCGTTGCAAGGTTCGTTGCTTTACCCGACAGTATCGCGCCTCTTCTCTCCGGAGACGATTTTGGGAGAACGGTTCTATGGAGTACAGTTCCTTTTATCTATGGCAGCTATTGGTTCATCACTGCATACATTTGTCTTCTACTTTTGGCACCATTCATCAATTGTTTGTTCAAATACTTGCCTCGCCAGTACATGACTGCGTTAATTGCCCTGCTATCCTTTTTTAGCGTATGGATTCTACTTGGCGGTCGTACCACGCCCTGGAATAATGTTGTGTATGCCATTCTTGGCTACGTGACAGGAGGCTGGATTCGTTTATACTGGCAAGAGGTCAACGACAAAATCAGGACTTGGCACCTCTGGGGAATTATCATATTTTCCACTTCGCTAATGATAATCTTCAACCATTACGCCGCTGACCGTACTTGGCTCGCAACAATCTTAGGATGGCCTGAACAAATTAAGCCCGGCATACAAATTTTGCCTATGCTCATTGGAGCAGCCTTATTCATACTGTTCACGAAACTCGACATGACCAATATTCAAGGTTTTGGTCATGCCTTAGTGCTTAAGACCGCATCAGCAACATTCGGCATCTATCTAATTCATGAGAATACATTCTGGTACCGGCTCATTTGGCCTTCTATCGCCAATATTCTTCCATTTCCCGATTCACTCTTTTCCACAGCTTCAACAGCACTAATCATTACGTTAGTGGTTTTTGTCATGCTTGGTATTATTGCGATTCTTTTTGATACTATCTTCGTACACCCACTAACGAAATTCATTGTAAAATGCGTTCAGAAATGGAAATGAATTATTGCGATGATAGTGCATCGATTTGGATATGTGACAACAGATGAAATCGACGTATAATCGATAATCGATAAGAAATTATACATCATTCAGTGCATACAGTGAACTAATGAATGCACAACAAAGCATCGAAATAGTGGATTGATTACTTTCCGAATATCACCAGATATATATAATAGCATCATAGAAACGATGATATTCGGAAAGCATTGATATAAAACTCTAATAAAAAACAAATTACCGAGTATTGCAACTTATTCAAATGATAATTATATCATAATTGATCCAACACTGAGTCGAATCGGTCGGAGAATAATTCCGGTAAATCTGGGTATATAGAGTCGAAATAATTTTTCAGCCTTATAATGTCTTCTCGCGTTAATGATGAGGTCTTCTCGTAGACTGTAACTCTAACATCATTATCAAAGGAGAAAGACCGTTTTTCAATGTAATGTCGGCCAACATAACTTGAATGATCGCGAACCAACTTATTTAAGATATAAACAACTTGCTCTTTATCCCTGGACATGTGCAAGGACACCGGATCAGAAGTCACAACAAAATCAGCGTTAAAGAAATCGGTATTAAAGCCATCCCGGGAATCAACGTCTGCTCCCGCAACGGGGAATGGAGATGTAGTAGAGCTTGGCAAATAATACGTATATGGTAGACTCGAATTAAGATCAGAACTCGCTGCAGCAAAATACACTAAAGAAGACCCACGAGTCTGATTACGAAGATATTCAACGAATTCACCTTTCTCCTTGACATCAGATTGCCGATATGGCTGTTGAATGGTCCCACCAAATACTTGTTGCACGATTTGGTTCTTCACGAGAAGACCAAAACTGGAGCAGAGGCAAACAACGGAGATAATGATAAGAGCAATTGTACTAATTCGCCGATACAGATGAACACTAATGAATGACAGCTCTAGGAATATTGGCATATATACAGCAAGTGACATAAAACCAACTACGATATACCAATGCTGCGGACTGAAATCCTGAATTCTCCAGAATACCAATACTGAGGTTATTCCCCCGATATAATTGGCAAATATTATTGCAACAAAATCGACAAAGCACTTTACTGCAATTTTTTTCATCAGGAATTGGACAAAGAAAATGATTATGCTGATCCAGGAAAGAACAAGCCATATCCAGCCAAAGTCATAACCCAAATGACCCCATTTATCAATATAGGAATCATATAGGGTCCATGACTGATACGAAGCCGAATAATTTCCTGAAAACGATCTCCACAAAAACCCCCGGAATAGTGTAAGCAACGGCAGCAATGCCCCTAGGGCGAGTAAGACCACAACGATACATAAACGCAGAAATACCCGTCTTCTTCGAGCGCTGTCAAAGAACCACATTCTAAAAATCCAGTATATGGAAACCGTGACCACTAATCCAATAACTGCGAAAACAAACCATCTACGAATTAAGAATGCACCGGATATTCCTAAACCAATTACGATAATGCTGAATTTACGAGACAACAGAGAATCATCTAATAATGCTATAACCAATGAGATGAATAAGAGATATCCGACTCCATCCAGATAACCACTGAATATAGGTCGCGCGGCTAACGGAATTAGTAAAAACACACAATAAATGACCCATAATGGTATGACATTACCCTTAGAGTTTCGTATTCTCTCAAGCTGTATCTTCATAAAGCCTGACATTAACAGCGAAGAAGGAATTAATACCAGGATTAACTCTGTGTAGAAGGATCCCGCCCACGTCGGAAGAACGAGAACAGGAAAGGACAATATCCAACACAATAATTGATTATAGTCCGATGTATTTACAGAATCTAATGCCTGCAATATAGCAGTTCGCGGTGAGGAGAAAAGTGATTTATTGAATTGAAGTGTTGACATCCAATATGACGCGTTATCCCATGTCGGTATAAAATGATACCGCGAGAAATACCAACCACCAAAAAGTAGAAAAAGTGCTGATATGCCAGCCATTAACATTTTTTCTTTGGTGGATAGCCCTCGAATTACACTAGCAGTCTTGGTCGAAGACACTATACAGATAATTAAACAATAGAAAGCAATGAGACCAAACAAGCTTATAGCTAATGAACGAGTAAAGGGAACAATGACGAGCACGGCCCAAAGCAGAACAGCATAGTACACTACCAATTTATTTTTTTTAGAAAAATGACGTATCGTTTTTTCCATCAAATTTGTTCTTATGTCCACATTCATTCCCATGAATACCTAAACCTAATCTTACTCTACAATAGCTGTATTATTATTACAAATTTTTAAGCCAGTCCATATGTAACTCTGGAAGATATATATCCTCACTGCATCACACATATTCGTTTCATCATTGATTGATGCATGCCACACCATTTATTCGGCATGGAAATGATTGATTTGATATATGCCTTATTTGTGATTAGATTAATCATTAAGACTCACATATTTCATACATGCATTTTCACGATTGGTTGAACATTTGATGGCATTAATTATTATAACGTAGTTTCGATGTTATAGCGGGGCCTGTGTTTAGATTCCATATATATTTTGCCTACGTATTCGCCGACGATACCAAGAGAGACCATGATGATTCCTCCAACGAGCCAAATAGAAATCATGATAGATCCCCAACCGGCAATAGCGTGACCGATGCCAAGTGAAACGAGTACATAAATGAACATTACGATTGACACGAGAATGGAAATGACGCCTGCACCGGTGACAAAACTCAACGGTTTCGTGGAGAATGAAGTGATGCCTTGAATGGCAAAGGCAACCATCTTCTTCAACGGGTATTTAGATTCACCAGCTTCACGTTCACCACGCTCGTAGTAGACTTTGCTGGTCTGGTATCCAAGCGTGGGCACGATACCGCGTAGGAATAGATTGACTTCATGGTATTCAGATAGCGCGCCGAGCGCCTCACGACTCATCAAGCGATAGTCGGCATGATCGGGAACTGTTTCAGCCCCCATCCATTCGAATACTTTATAGAACGCTTCGGCAGTATTGCGCTTAAACCACGTATCCTTCTTACGGGCGGAGCGCACGCCGTAGACGATTTCATCACCATTCTTGAAGTTGCTGATGAACTCGTCCACCGCATTGACATCGTCTTGCAGATCCGCATCCATGGAAATGGCAGCATCGCAACCTTGGCGAAGAGCGGTCATCAAGCCCGCGAGCAGAGCATTCTGGTGCCCGCGATTATGAGAAAGCTTGACACCGCTGAACACGGGTGAATTAACATGGAGCTTGCGGATGATATTCCACGTAGCATCCTTCGATCCATCATCCACGAACAAGATACGACTTGATTCACTGATTTCGCCAGAACTAGCGAGTACGTGATATTTGGCTAGTAGCACTTCGGCTGTGTGTTCCAGTCCCTCGGCCTCGTTGTAGCAAGGGAGCACAAAATAAATAGTGGGAGTACCCCGGCCTGTCAGATCGGTAGAAACCATCACATCGCCGTTAGCGGAATCTACATCATTCATACTGGAATCGGTGGTCATTCCCTCGTTCCTTTGCAAGTTCATACCTATGTTCTACGGATAGTCTACCCGTTACGAACGCATCAAGGTTCCTACTCATCCTGCTCCATCCGCTGTTTGAGCTGCTTCGCGGTAAGTTTGAATAACGATGAATCTCCCCGAAGGGGGCTGCGGACATTTTCTTGGAGATAGTCATGCAGCCATTCCTTGGCTTTGACGATATTGTACCGGACTCATCCAGCCCAGCGACTGTTTGATGCGCTCGTGGTTGTACCAGTGGATGTACTCGTCGATCAGGACAAGCACCTCGTCGCGGGTGCGTTTCTCCCAATGCTCAGGATAGACGGACTCCGTCTTCATGCGACCGAAGAATCCCTCCGCGGCGGCGTTGTCGGGGCTGCAGCCCTTCGCGCTCATTGAGCGCGTCAGCCCGTAGCGTTCCATGAGCTCCAGCCATCCGGGCCACCGGTAGTGGCATCCCCGGTCGGAATGGACCACGGGACGGGCGTTGTCGGGCAGCGTCTCCGCCGCCTCGGCGAGCATCCGGTTGGCGAGCTCCGCGTTGGGATGGAAGCCGGCCGTGTAGGCGACGATCTTGCCGTCATGGCAGTCGATCATCGGCGAGAGGTACACCTTCCCGTCGCTGGCCTTGATCTCGGTGATGTCCGTGAGCCACTTCTCATTCGGCCGTTCGGCGGTGAAGTCCCGGTTGACGAGATTACCGGGAGCGGGCGTGGTCTCCCCCTCGTAGGAGCTGTAACGCCGCCGTTTGGGAACATGCGCCGAGAGCCCGCCCTCGGCCATGAGCCTGCGGATCACCTTCTCCGAGACGCCCGTCCCGAGCGCGGCCTTGACGCGACGGTACCCGTACCTGCCCTTGGAGTCGGCGAACGCCCGCGCCACGCGGGCGCGCAGCCCGGCGTACTTGTCAACGCCGATCCTGGCATGGTGGTAGTGGTAGCTGCTCGGCGCTATGCGCAGCAAGCAGGCCATCAACCTCAGCGAATACCTCGGCCTCAGCCGGTCGACCGGCATCGTCTTCTCCCTGTTCGACAGGCGCCGCAGGTCGGCGCCTGGGTCTTTTTTTACGACCTCCACCACCTCCCGCATCAACGCGTTCTCCAACTCCAGCTCCTCGACCCTACGGCGCAACGCCTCCACGTCATCGCCGCCCCCGGCATCCGTCCCGCCCCGAGGACGGACGGACGCCGATTTCCCGCCCTGGGCGGCATTCTGGTTCCGGGGCTGCAACGCGGCCATGCCGCCCCTGCGGTACGCCCTGACCCAGTTGTGCACCGCACCAACGCTCACGCCAAGCTGTTTGGCGGCCTGCTTCTGCTGCATGCCGCCCAGCACCAGTTCGATCGCCTTCCGTCTTGTCTCCAGAGGAATTATGGGTTTGGCCATACGGCCAGCATACCGGGGATCCATCGCCAGCCAGCGTTCCAGGCACTGTCTGGTCGGATAGCCCAGGCACTCCACCACCTGCGCGGTGGTCATCGGCGTTGTGAGGTATAGCTCCACCGCCCTCGAACGCTCCTCAAGACTGAACATACGAGAAACCTTTCGCTCAGTCTCCAAGAAAACGTCCGCAGCCCCAAGCCTCTCCACGACACTATGTTTTTTCTTGAATCTGATTACGTCTATTGCCTCATATCCTTCACGTTTCAGATATTCTTCAAGTAAAGTCACCGGATATTCGATTTGAGCCCCTTGTTCTATATAGAAGTCTGCCTCTTCCATACTATCTATGCCGAACCATTTGCGGAGCAATTCGCGCATCTTGTGCTCGTCTGCACCAAGCTCGGCGAATGCCGCAGTGACTCGCTCCATATCACGCCGAAATTGATGCTCCGCCTCATCGTCGCGGACATCCTTGTCATGTCGCACGGCCACTTCGTGTGCAAAGGCTCCGGCTTCACTTTTAAACCATTTCGCAATCTCACCCATTTTCCCATCCTCTTGTTTCGGCATTACGCCTCCGCGCTCTTCGTCCGATTGGCCCACTCGATACGGCTTGATTAGATTCTACCGCCGCATATACGGAAATAGTCCCGGCCTCTCGCTGCGATGTGCCGGAGAGATCCGTTGAAGCGCGGTTTAGAGAGTTTTACTGTTGGACTCGTGCCGCTGAAAGACTTTTTGCATGTCTTTGTCGGTAAAGGGCTCACCGATTGTCATAGATGCTTTTTGAATGAACAGCGTGTACTTCATCCAGTGGATGCTTCTGCCCAGCTTCGCGGCCATCATGACAAGTGCGTATATGGAAATCGCGGTTGATACCCCCTGATGTGACGACCAGAGACAAAGGGAGATTAACGGCAGCACCGCCGTAACGGTGGTCCATGCAATGATGCTGACCCAGTTCCTGGATAGTTCGTCATGATATCGTTCATGCGCAATCCGCATGTAGCGTGATTCCGATTGATACGACATGGAGCAGATGAACGTCACCGCCGCCATGGCAAGACCGGAGAGAGTGGACAGCGCCACGAAAAGATAGGGGTTCTGCACAAAACAGCACAGCCGAATCTACAGCCGCACCTTCCGCAGCAGACACTGCACGGGCTTAAGCACCACGGTATCGGCAATTACCGCAAATAGCAGCGCCGCCAGCAACGTAGCGCCAAACATCAACACGCTGATACCCGCATACGACCATCCATCTGTAGGCACAGGCATCCTCGGGCCGATCAGCACCTTGGACAGGGGCGAATGCACCAGATAGATCGTGTAGGAGTACCCCGCCAGCCAGATAATCGCCTTGCGCACCCGCGCCGACGTGATGTGCACGTCGTACCGGAAGAACAGGAACACCGCGGCCACCACCACCGCGAAGGAAACCGTGAGCGTGCGGCCGACCTGAATCTGCTGGCCGGCGAACAGGTACGGCGTGGCGACGGTCCAGGCCAGGGTGAACGGCGCCAACGCGTACAAACCGTGCCGCGCCCGCGTGGACGGCGGATAGTATTCCAGCACGAATCCCAACAGATAGTAGACCAGCAGTCCCCGCCAGGGGAATGACTGCAGGAACGTCAACGGGTATCCGGCAAGATTGCAGATCTGCTCGGCGGCGGCCACGGCGGCGGCCAGACCGATCAGCAGCCAGGCACCCGACCGGCCTATCGCGCGCACCATCGCGGCCAGAAACGGCGTCGCCAGCACGAAACCGGCGAGCATGAACACGAACCAATAGACGGAATCGTCATACCCGGAGAACAGATCGAACAACGTTCCAGACACAGCGCCGCCAACCGAACGATGATCGATCACCAGGTAGGCGACGAATCCCATGCCGCCCGCATACATCAGATACGGCATAATCAGCGAGATAAAACGTTTGTAGTAGTAGCGCACGTACGGCGCGAGGCTGCTGGGATCGGCTTGGCCGGCACCGCCGCCTGCCCGGGCATCAGAGCCAGAGCCCGGCAGACGGCCCGCTGAGTGGGTGCTCACCGGCCGGCCGGCATCGAATGTCAGGTTGAACCGGCCCGACACCATAATGAACAGCGGATTGCAGACCATGAACAACGCGAACAGCACGGATCGCACCGTTTCCGCGCTGCCGGCGAGGGTCATCTTGACGGGCATGTAGTTGTTGATCACGTGGACGCCGATGACCAGGCACATCGCCACCACGCGCAGCAGATCGTAGTTCACGTCGCGCGGCTTGCCGGCGACACCGGCCGTACCGGTTGTGCCGGTCGTACCGGCGGCGTCGGAAACGGAATCGGGCATGGTCATCACATGGATCCCGTCAGGGACTTCAGATCGACCGGGCAGCTGATCTGGCTCTTCAGATTGTCCAAGGTGTCCAGGCCGGCCGAGGGATCGGAGGACGCGCCCTTATGCGCGTCGTTCTTGCCGCCGTTCGCACCATCGGCGCCGTTCGCACCATCGGCGCCGTTCGTATCCGCCGAGCACTCATCGGTCACCTTACCGTTGGAGCCCGTCTCGATGCCATCCGCATTCACCACCGGCGTGGTTACCACGTTCAGTGGATGTGTGGCATCGCTGCTGACCCGAACGGTATAGGCAATCGTCAATTCTTTTCCGGGCTCGATCCACTGCTGGTTGAACATAATGTACTGACGGTCATACAGGCTCGCGGTGTTGGTATCCCATGAATCTATATCAGCCTGCACAGCGGTGATTTCGCCACCGTACGGGGCGGTAAGCACCACGCGGTACAGCATGCCGCCGAGCACTGGATTCTCCGAGCCGCCATTAACGAAATCAGGCAACGATTCGGCCTTAGCCTTAGTCAGCGTGTTCTTCATGGTGAAGGTGACCGTGTATTCGTCACCGAGCTGATCTTCCGTAAACTGACTCAGCTGCGTGTTACGCACGGCTGTCGTGATGCGCTTATCCAGCACGCCAGAATACAGGGCGTTCTGGCTGGCCGAGACGTCACCGCAAGTCTTTGTGACCGTGGTGGAGGTCTTCAGATACCAATCCTGCTTGCCTTGCTGCAGCTCCGAAAGATAGATGCCGGTTTCAGGCACCTGACTGTCAGCAGACAACTCGCCACTGGCCTTATCGTCGATAAGTCCGGTGGCAATCAGCGCCTCCTGCTCATCCGGATCAGCCATCCATAGCTTGAAATGACCGCTAGCGCTGGTATCTCTGATTGCCTTCAACAGCGGGGATGCGGTGGAAGCATTCGCGTTGCCAAGCACGTGGTTCATAATTGCTTGAGCCGCTTCGGAAACGAAGTTGTTCTGCTGCTCGAAGTCCGGGTAATCCGTGTACAGGTCTGAAGCGAAGAACGGCACCGTGGTGGTGCCATCCAGCACTCGGCCGTCCGAAAGCGTGACCTTGCCGGTGGCGGCCAGCAGCGACTGGAGGAACACGGGGTCGAGGGACAGCACGCCCGCCACGTTCTCGTGTTCATTGCCCTTCTGATTCAGCCACATGTATTTGTTCAGCTGCGCCACACGCTGGAATTCAGGGTCGATGGTCGTGGTGGCCGGATACTGGTCGAAGGTGGCGCCGAACACCTGACGCTCCTGCAGCACCGTATCATCCAGCGGGCTCTTGGGAATATCCCAATCGACGGTCGTGGAGAAATCACCGATGGTAATCGTGCCCTTATCTGCCGTGATTGCGGCGATGGTGCCTACCATGCCGCCCGCCGAACGCAGTTCGGCAGGGTTCTGCACCATCACCAAATACGTGCGCTTGCCGTCCTCGCCAAGCAGTTGCGGTAGCAAGTTAATGAGGCCATCGTATTCGCTGAGCATCGAATCCACGGTCTTGAGCGCAGCCTTTTCGGATTCGAGCACGGTGGCCACCTTGGCGACGCTCGGAGTCGGCACCTTGTTGAGCTTGGTGAGCTGCTGCGAGATATCCTTATGCACCTGCTTGACGATATCCGGCATATCCATCAGGGCGCTGACGTCCACCGAGCCATTCTTCAGGGAGAAGCCCTGCAATCGTTTGGACAGGTTCAGCAGATCAGTGAACGGACCGTTGACCAACGTATCCACGGAAGCCAGCATTTCGCGGGCAGCGGTGATATCGCTGCCAAATCGCGAATGGTCGCGGAAGAAGTCCCACTGCGGGCCGTTCAGCTCCGCATTGAGATCATTGGTGGCATTGACCAACTCTTGGGAGATGTCCGACAGACTCTTATCGCTGCCGCAGCCAAGTGCCGAATTGGCCAGACTTTCGGCGGGTGTCAGCACACGCTGCGCATCCGCGGCCATTCTCGAGACGGATGCCGCGTAGAGCGTGCCCACACAGGTGACGCTGGCCAGCAACGTCAGCAGCAGCACAACCACCACTCGCGCCCATATCGGTGTACGGCTGACCAGCGAACGGCCGTTGCCACCCACGTGCTGGGGAGTCTTCAGGTTTACGGGACCCGTCTGCTGATTTGCAGCGCTATTCGTAGATGCGGAGCGATTGGATTTCCCGTTACCGGCATGGCGGCTTCTCCTACGCCCCACAGCCTTATGGCTCGAATGCCCTGAAGTGAATCGCATACTTATCCTGCCCGAAAATCTGCTCAGCTCATACTCTTATCCAGCGGCGCGAGGCCACGCTTCCGGATGCCGGACTCCGGGTGAATCCGGAATCGCAGACATGCCGGAGCACACGTGACGCCACGCATATCTCATGCCAGTGTACCGATGCCACCGAAATAGACCGAGGGTTTATCCCATACCTGGTGCAAATCCCCTCATGACCACCACATCGCTGTCAGAATGTTCTCAGACTTCATTGAGGGGTATAACAGTATTGCGCAAGAAAACGGTCACTAAACGCAACAATAGTTAAAGCCGTATTGATTTGTTCGGCTTAGGAGAACGGGAGAGGCAATTAGATGTTCGTCCTCAGCAACGCCTGGCGGGCCCTGACACGTTCTAAAGGACGTACGGCCCTGACCGCGTTCATCACCTTGGCGGTCACCTTCGGCACAGTCGCCGGACTGGCCATCATTCGAGAAGATACCAACGCACACACCACCGCGTACGATCAGCAGAAGGCCACGTTGGCCATTCGCCCGACTGCGGCTACGTGGAAGAAGGTCTCCGCTACGGACTCGGCTTCCACCAAGCATTACATGACGTGGACCTCATACACCGAATACGCCACGCTCGTCCAGTCGGCCACCAACTCGTTGAACTTCACGGTTACCGAAACCGTGCCGGCCCGCGTGAGCGGTGATTTGAAGGCCCTGGACGGCGGATCGCTGGGCTCGGCCTCCGATGATGAGACCGGCGGCCAGCTCATTTGGCGAGCCTTCTGGACCGAGGACGCCGCCAAGGCCAGCGACCTCGGTACCTTCGAAATCGTGGACGGCAAGGACCTGAGCTACGACAACAAGTCCTCCAACCCGAACACCACCGGCGCACTGGTCTCTGAAGCGTTTGCCTCCGCCAACAACCTGAAGGTGGGCGATACGCTCAAGGTGGCGGCCGCCTCGGACGCCCAGACCACGGCCAAGCTCAAGGTGCGCGGCATCTACAAGTACACATCCGAATCCGCCGTTGCCAATCCGGTGACGGCCGCCCGCAACCGCGAGAACGCGATCTTCACCAACTATCAGACCTTCGCCAAGGCCGGACTCGACCCACAGTCCAACGACAAGACCGCCTCCGGCTGGGCGGTGCCGGATCTGGACGTGGTGTTCGACACCGGTGATCCCGCTACATACAAGTCCTTGGTATCCACCCTCAAGAAGTCCAAGCTGCCCGCCAAGGGATACGAGGTGTCTTCCCCTTCGCTGGAATCCTACAACGCTTCTCTGGAGCCGCTGGATACGCTATCCTCGCGCGCGAAGACCGGAACCATTGCGTTGGTTGCCGTGGGCGGCGTGCTGTTGCTCATCCTCGTGCTGTCAGGCGTGTGGGCGCCCAAGCGTGACGACGAGATCGGCATGGCACTGGTGTCCGGCGTCACTCGCGGGCGTTTGGGATGGCAATTCATGCTGGAAGTGTTCATCGTCACCCTGCCCTTCTACGTGATTGGTCTGGTCGGAGGCGCGTTCGCCGCCAAGCCGATCGGATCTGCTCTGGCATCCGGCCATGCCACCCCGGTGACATCGGACCTGATTTGGACCATGGTCTGGTATGGACTGGGTTCAATCCTGATCCTGGCGATTCTTGCCGCCCTGCGCCTTGCGTTCTTCAGCGCGAACAAACTGTTCGCCGCCGATGGCGACTGGGGCACCGTGAGCGAGACCGAGGAGATTGAAGCGGCCGAAGCCACTGGCGCTGCTGAGACCGATGAAGCTGCTGAAGCCACCGCTCATGATGCTGGCGAGACCAACAAGACGACCACCACAACCGACGATGCGGAGGCACAGGCATGAGCGACAAGAACAACGATCAGGAACTCGAGAAGACCACTGACGCAACGGCTGACGAAGTGACTTCTGAGACTGAGACGAACGACACCATTGAATCCGTTCCGGCTGACTCCGTGCAGTTCAGCGTGACCTTCGATGACGTTGATGACGAAAGCACTGTTGACGATGGTATTTACAGCGCACTGGCATCTGCCGAAACCGGAGAAACCGACGAGACCAGTGAGGCCGAAGCAGACGCCATCGCTTCGGCCAACGCATCCGCCGAAGTGACCGAGCGCAATACCGCCCGCGTCAACGAAACACTCCGACTGGCCAAAACCGATCACAAAGACGCATTGGCCGAGCATGCGGAGCCTCAGGGCAAAGCGGCCGAACCCACCATGACGCTGGCCTCGCGTATCGATCGCGTGTTGGTGGGCGGCGGTTCCGACGACATTCTGCTCAAGACCTACCCGACCTTTGCCCTGAACAAGGTGACGGTCGCCGGCCCCAAGGGCAAGGTCAACATCCTCGATGGCGCGAATTTCTTCTGCTACTCCGGACACGCATACGCGCTGCTGATCAGCGACGACCCCGATTCGGGCATCACCGCCGACGCCAAACGTCGCGCGCTGATGGGCGTGATGAGCGGTTTGACCACGCCGGCGTCTGGCACGGTGATGAACAAGAGCGCCAACATTGTTGAGCTCGAGCCCGTGGAACTGCGCGGCCACCGTCTGGGCATCGTACCGCAGCTGCACGCCGTGCAGCCGAAGCTCGACGCCGAACAAAACGTGCTGTACGCCATGAATGCGTCCAACCGCAACTTCCTGAAGCCCAAGCCGGTGATCGCCCGCGAACTGCTGGCCAAGGTCGGCTTCTCTGAGGCCACCAGCGGCGTGGCCGTCGGCACATTGCCTTTGGTACAGCAGCGTTTGGTGGCCATCGCCCGTGCAATCAGCACCGAAGCCGAAGTGCTGATCCTCGACGAGCCGACACGAGGGCTGAACGCGGATGACGAGGTGACCGTGTTCGCCGCGCTGGCCAAGCTGGCGCACACCGGCGACCCGAAGCATTGCGTTATCGTGCTCACTGCGTCGCGCGAGCTCGCTGAAGCAGCCGACACACTCTTCAAGATCTGATCTGTCCGGCAGCAATACACACCAGACACACCAGCACAGGCTCTTGAAGCTCACGATGTTCGGATACATACCAAACATCGTGAGCTTTTTCGATTTCGAGGGGCTGATTTGCGTGTTCCGGGAGGTCTACTTCCGTTTCAAGGGGCTGGTCATCCGCCAAACCCCGAGTATAAACGGCTTCATGCCAACGTCATTCCGCCGTTTTTACGCCGCGTATACTTGGGCACCAGCCCCTTGAAACGGAAGTAGACCTCAGGAGGATGCCGAATCAGCCCCTTGAAACGGAGATAGGCATGTCGAGATGTCCGAATCAGCTCCTGACAATCCTGATGCGGCTCATTGCCGCGCTAATCTGAGGATAAATCTGACCGTACGAGGCGAAACCTGATAATCATGACCGGATATATTCCCACACTGGAGCAGATCGACGAGTTGCACCGCAAAATCGCGCCGTCCAAGGCGGCGTACGAGCTGGTGCACACGCATTGCGTGATTGTAGCGACCATCGGCTGCCAGATCGTGCGCCGGCAGAACGCGCTGTTCACGCGCCGCTGCACATTACCGAAGGACGCGGAGGTACCGCCCACCGCAGGCGTCACCGGCGGCCATGTGCCGCCGCGTCTGCTCGACGAGCATTTAGTACTCATCGGCGGACTGCTGCATGACATCGGCACCTACCGCGTGTTCAAGCATGACGGCTCTGACGGCGAACCGCTCAAATTCAGCAAGAAACGCTACATTCTGCACGGTCTTAAGGGCTACGAGTATCTGCTCGACGAGGGCGTGGACGAGTCCATCGCCCAGTTCTGCCGCAACCATACCGGCGTGGGACTTACGCGCGAGGATGTGGTGCGCCAGGAGCTGCCATTGCCACCAGCCGACTATGTGCCGATGAATCTCGAGCAGGAAGTGGTGATGTACGCCGACAAGTTCCATAGCAAGTCAGTGCCGCCGAAGTTCCTGCAGGTCGAGGCGTATACGGCCCGAGCCGAGCGATTTGGCGGAGAGAACAAACAACGATGGCTGGATCTGGTGGCCAAGTATGGCGTGCCGGATATTCCGGCGTTGGCGGAGAAGTATGGGATGCGGATGATTTGAGGCTCAAGGCCCCCTCGTCAGAGACGGCTTATGAAGCTATTTCAGATGGAACGGAGACGGTAGGTGCCGTTGCGGTTGGATGCGATGATCATCTGGTCGTTCTCCAGCACGTTCCAGCCTTCCTGCTCATAGCCGGAAGAGGAGACCACCACACCGGCGGAGTCGCCGTTGTCGTCGCGCAACTCACGGTAGCGCATCACACGGTAGTCGGCGGCCTGCTCGCCACGGCCATACTCATCGTAGATTTCCACGATGCGCGGGCTGGTCTTCTCACGACCGGCGGCGCACAGGGCGATGAGCTGGTCCTCGGACTGAATCATGCAGTTGTAGCTGGACTTCGGGTAGGCTTGGCGCAGTTCGCGCACGGCCTGGGCCACGGCCTCGTCGAGCGGGAAGCCGAAACCGATGTATTCCAGAATCACCGCGAAGAAGATAGCGGAGTCGGAACGGCCGCCGGTGGAGAGGAGCACGCTGTGGTTCACCGGGTATGAGCGGTTGGTGACGATGTTGCGGCCATTGGCGTCCGAGATATCGCCGTTGTGGATGAAGCTCAGGCCGTTCGCATAGAACGGGTGCTGGTTCTCCATGATGAGCGGCAGATTGGAGCTTGCCAAGCGCAGGTGCCAGATGGCACCGCGAGACGGTTCGTCGGCCAGCGTCTCAAACGTGCTGTCATGACGGGCCGCGATGGTCGACTTGTAGATTCGGGTGCCGGTTTCCGGGGTGGGTGCGCCACCGTCGCGCACGTGCGGCGCTTCGGCAGGATCGGAAAGCTGGGCTACACCCCAGCCATCATTGTGGATTTCAGACAGTTCACGGAAATCCTCGACATTGTCTTGCCCCAACACGGCGTTGAGACTCAGGTTGAAACCTGCCGTCGCGTATCCCAGTAATCTGCACATGGTATTTCAACTTACCGAAACCGTGCGGCGACGTGCGGCGACCGTTATAGCCATTCTTTATAGAGCGCATCAGCGCCGCTGCAAACTGGTATGTTATCGCTTCTGTTTGGCGGAGCGCTGAGGCTTGGCGGCGGGTTTGCCGTTCTTGGCCTTGCCCTTATCGCCCTGCTCAGCGACCGCAGCAGCGGCGGCAGCGGCCTCAGCGATCTTCCGCTCCTCGGCCGATACGGCGGCATCGAGTTCCTGTACCAATCGCCCGAGCCCGGACGTGGTGTCCATCGGGTCGGGGACGGCGGCCGGGTCGGCCACTGCACGAGTCGGCGTGGGCGTCGTGATGGTCTTGGCCGTATCGGTGCGCTTCAGACGCGGTGGGCGGCGGGTGGAGACGAACAGCGGCTGCACCTCGACCAGCGGGTTGTAAGGTGCCAGACCGAACCACTTAACCGGCGAGCCGGCCATGCGGCGGATTGCGTACTTGGCTTGCAACGACAGGGCACCGCGTGCGGAAACCTTGGATTCCGGCATCAGGGCCTTGTGAATCAGCACGTAACGGATGGTGCCGATGTCCGGATCGGCGTCGACCTTGGGGTAAATCGACTTCTGCTTAGGCAGTTCGCCGGTTTTGGACAGGTCGTGCATGATCTGGTGGATGTACGCCGGGATGGACTGCGAAACCTTGAATCCCAAACGGAAGCGCACGCGGTAGATGTAGTTCGTGCCGAAGTCCTCCACCGAGTATTCACGGGTGAACGGCTCGTCGGTGGTTTCCACGCTGACTGCCCACCAAGCACGGGCACGCTTGGGGTGGTCGGCGAAGATGGAGAAGAAGATGTCCGTGTCGAGTCGCTTGGTTTCCGAGTCGGAGGTCAGGTACACGATGTTGTCCGCAAAATACGGGATGCGGAAATCACTGTGCAGCTTGTCGAGCGCGGGTAGGAAGTCGTTGGGCCGCATGTGACGGCGTTGCGCACGTTCGAGCTTGGTGCCCTCATTCCACGTGTACATGACGAACAGAATCGCGGCGGTCAGCAACATGGTGAACCAACCACCGTGCAGGAATTTGGCCATAGACGCGATGAAGAACATAGCCTGAATCGCCAAGAACAGCACGGTGAACACGATGGCACCGACCCGCTTGCCGGAATGCCAGATGTGCACGCCGAGCAGCACGGTGGTGGTGATCATCGTAATGGTCAACGCCAGGCCGTACGCGGCGGAGATGTGTTCGGAATCCTTGAAGATGGCGAGCACGGCGAGCGTGGCCACGCACAACACGCCGTTGACCACCGGAATGTACAGCTGGCCGCGCGTACGGGCCGGGTAACGCACCTGCAGATGGGGCATCCAGTTGAGGCGGGTGGCCTCGGAAACCATGGTGAACGCGCCCGTGATCAGGGCCTGGGAGGCGATCACGCCGGCCGTGACGGACAGGATCACGGCCAGGTACCGCACGTTCGGGGTCATCATCTGGAAGAACGGGTTGAGCGACTTCATCGCGGTGTATTGCGGGTTATCGCTATTGGCCAGCATCCACGCGCCTTGGCCGAAGTAGTTGAGCACCAGCGCAACCTTGATGAATGGCCAGGTGAAGTAGATGTTGCCGCGCCCCACGTGGCCCATGTCGGAGTACAGCGCCTCGGCACCGGTGGTCGAGAGGAACACGGTGCCCATCAGGGCGATGCCGGCAGCATTGTCCGGGCTGAACAGGAATTTGATGCCGTACACCGGGTTCAGGGCCGCGAACACAGACCAGTCGTTAGAGAGATTCGTGACGCCTACGATGGCGAGGAAGCTGAACCAGACCAGCACCATCGAGCCGAATACTTTGCCGATGCTTTCGGTGCCGCGCGACTGCACGGAGAAGAGAATCACGATGATCACGACGGTAATCATCAGGGTCAGGCTTGGGTTTTCGTCGAACAACCCTTCCAATGGCGGCAGGGTCTGCAAGCCTTCGACTGCGGAACTGATGGAAACCGCCGGGGTAAGTACCGAATCCGCAAGGAATGCCGCGCCGCCGAGCATGGCGGGAATCGCGAGCCATGCGCCGTACTTGCGAATCAACGAGTACAGTGCGAAGATGCCGCCTTCGCCATTGTTGTCGATGCGCATGGCGATGAGCACATATTTGACGGTGGTGATCAGCGTAATCGACCAGAAGACCAGCGACAGCATGCCGAGCACGGCCTCTCGGTTTACGCTGCCAAGCCCTCCCTGACCGGCAAGGAAGGTCTGCGCGGTGTAGAGGGGCGAGGTGCCGATGTCGCCGTACACCACGCCGAGCGCCACGATCGCCATGCCCCAGGTAACCTTGTCTGGGCTGGATTGCAAGCGGGCCCACCATCGGCCGAGGCCGCCTTTCGACCATGCGCTGGCGATTTTCTCGGCTTCCTTGGTTTCGGCTTCCCTCTGCTTGGCGAGTGCCTCGCGCTCCTCCTTGGTGAGAGTGCGGCGGGACACCTTGGGAGCGTTGGTAAAGGTGTCGGCCCTCAGCAGTGCTTCTTCTTCCTGTCGGGCCTTGGCTTTGGCGGCGCCAGCCTGGGCTGTCTGGGCCTTTGAGGCTTTTTGGGCGCGTGCGGTCCTTTGGTTCGACTCAGCCATACGTTCAGTCCTCCATTGAGGTGGAGATCATCCCCCTCGCTTATGTCAGGTACATCATGGTAGACCTCGTTCACAATTCTGACAAATTTTACAAGTCGACACATCGCCGCGACGGCCGCACACCCGGCCCTCACAGTCCGTATACGGCGCGGGCGGTATCGCGGGTGCCGCGCGCCACATCCGCGATGGACAGGTCGAGCGTATCGGCCATGGCCCGCAAGGTGTAGGGGATCATGTACGGCGCGTTGGTGCGGCCACGGTACGGCATGGGCGTCAGATACGGCGCGTCGGTTTCGACCATCGCATGGCCCAGACCCACAATCCGTAGCGATTCGCGGATACCGTCATTGCCTTTGTAGCTCACGGTGCCGGAGAAGCTCAGATACCAGCCATGTTCGCGCGCAATCTCGGCCATCTCACGGTCGCCGGAATACGAGTGGAATACGGTGCGTTCGGGCGCGCCGTCGGCCAGCAGGGTTTCGATGACCTCGCGATGGGAGTCGCGGTCGTGAATCTGCATGGGCAGGCCCAGTTCCTTGGCCAGGGCAATATGCGCGCGGAAAGCCTCGCGCTGCAGTTCCTTGGCACCTTCGCCGGTGCGGAAGAGGTCCATGCCGGTCTCGCCGATAGCCACCACTTGCTCGGGGTATGTGGTGGCGAGGCGATGTACTTCGGCGAGCGCGTCCTCGAAAGACGTGTCATGGTAAGGCTTGTATTTGAGGGGCAGACCATCCGGCCCCGGCACACCGCGATGCCCGTGGAGCACGGACTCATTGGGGTGTATTGCGAGCGCCGCGTGCACGTTACCTGGATGATCGAGGGCCATCTGGACGGCGGTCATCAGGTGCGGCAGCTCGCAACCGCAGTCGATGATACCCCCAATGCCGACAGATTGCGCCTGCGCCAGCAATTGGTCGACGTCGTACACCGGGACTTCGGGCTGTCCCTTCTCCTGCGCCTCATGGCTCATAGCGCGCGCGAAAGGGATTACGGAGGCCACGTGAGTGTGGTTGTCGATGGTCTGGGCGTCGTCCGGCAATGCTTCAGGTGCCGGGGCCCAGCTACGGTCGCGATGGTGATGCTTGCTCATGGTTTCTCAGTGTAGGCTACCGCCAGCAACGCTCGTAAGGCAGTCCGGTAAGACGTTCGACTACACGACGGGTATCGTCGGTCGCGTCCGCCTGAACTTGCCGTTTCTTGCCACGAGCGCAACATTCCCGGGAAAGTAACGCAACCGGCAAGCGAGACGGCCGCCATCCTGCCGCCTTTTCTGTCTCATCAGCCCATTTTCTGCCTCATTTTGATAAAATATGATGCAGAAAAGTTCGTATGATGCAGAAAATGAGGCAGTATGAGATCATTCGACTACATAGAATCAGGTAAGACGTTGCTCACCCCGCACACCACGAGTTTGCTTGCCGCTATTCACGAGGCAAAAGGGCGTCAAAGCATACAGACAACGATCAGACCGGATATATTGGGGACGCTGGTTGCCGTCGCGCGCATCCAAAGCACAGATGCCTCAAACCGCATCGAAGGTATTTCTACCAGCGATAGCAGGCTCAACGATCTCGTCTCGGAGAAAGTCACACCGCGCAATCGCAATGAAGAAGAAATTGCCGGTTACCGTGACGCGCTATCGGTTATTCACGAAAGCCACGACTATATTCCGATTACCCCGAACGTCATTCTTCAACTGCACCGCGACCTCTTCCGACACACACCACTGACCTTTGCGGGGCATTTCAAGGACAGTGACAACGTCATCATCGAACGAGATGCACACGGGACCAGCACCGTGCGATTCGCCCCGCCGTCCGCACTTGTCACACCGGAACTGATCGAACGCGCGTGTTCCGCCTACACGCAAGCAATCCGAGATGGACATACCGATCCATTGCTTGCCATCGCCATGTTCATTCTCGATTTCACCTGCATACATCCGTTCAATGACGGCAATGGCCGTATGAGTCGGCTACTCACGCTCCTGATGCTGTGCCGCAATGGCTATATGGTCGGCAAATACATCAGTATCGAACACCTTATCGAGCAAAGTAAAAGCACTTATTATGAGGCGCTGGCCGCAAGCACCCAAGGCTGGGACGACAACGCCAATGATTATGCGCCATTCACGAACTACCTGCTTGGCATCATACTGTCCGCGTGCAAGGAATTCGACGAACGCATCAATCTCACGGCAGGCGGCAGAGCGCAGGGAGCACCGCGAGTAGCCACCAAGGGAACGCGGATTGAAGCACTGCTTGATCAATCCCTAGTTCCACTCTCCAAGGCCGATATTCTCGCTCGCATGCCCGATACCAGCACCACCACCATTGAGCGCACGCTGAAATCACTGTTGGACTCCGGTACGATCATCAAAATCGGTGCTGGCCGCAGCACCCGCTACGTGAAACGCCGCTAAACGCACCATCGTGCGCAACATTCCCGGGAAAGTGTTACGAATCCACCCACACAGGCCCAATCTGCGACACAATCCCGAGAATGCGTCGCCATTCCACCGCGGACCGAGTTTGGTCATGCCGATGCCGAACAGCGGCATCAGCGGCAGCGAAATCGCCGCGCAACCCAGCAACAGTGAGGCGAACGCAGCCGTATGATTCCAGTCGTACACCACGAAGAACACGAAGGTCTGGCCGAATATGTCCATCGAGACCTGCACCAATACAGTATTTCAACCTAAGACTTACCAAAAGACCTTTGCGGGGAGCCTCGTTGCCTCAACCGGAGAATCACCAAACTTCAACCACATATTTCACATACCCACAAAAGGCCGCCACCGCGGGAGGAGCCACGGTGACGGCCTGCCCCGGCGCCCTGTACAAGCGGCGCCGGAGACGGTGATGAAAGGAAGGAGGGTACGTGTAGTAAGGGCCTATAGGAACTTTTGTGGTGCTTTAGACTGGTTTTCGTTG
>OLNI01000437.1_pt1 | contig 38069 bp, 39 predicted proteins | sample 1672921 | NCBI WGS metagenome assembly OLNI01 (sample SAMEA3136737, study PRJEB25190) | human gut metagenome | biome: human gut; feature: human-associated habitat; material: faeces | place: Austria | collected 2013 | reverse complement strand
TATATAGAATATACAATTGAAGAGGTGGATTAATTATGAAAAAAATTTTTACATTTATAACAACAATGATTCTAACTCGATAATGGGTAAATAATAAATTAAAAGACTTCAATCTTATAGTGATTATCTATAATATATGAAGTCTTTTATTTGAATAGTACCCTAAAGTAAGAAAGAATCTAAAAATTTAATAGTTGCTAAAATGATTAAATAAAGAATAATTAAATATTCTATGTAAACCTCTTATAGTCATCAAGCCCTAACTTAATGACATTGGATCTAAGCATCTTTTTGGTTTAATATTTTATTTTTATCAATGATAGGTTTTTGATATGTTTTAGAATCATTGATATCAAATTGTTTTAAATAATCAATTACTTGATTTGTAAGATATGTTGGTGTAGAAGCTCCTGAGCTTACAGCAGCATATCTTTTATTTTTTAACCATTCAATTTCTAAATCTTCAATACTTTCAATCATATAAACGTCACATGTATGATAATCATGAGCAATACTTGCAAGTTTTCTTGTGTTGTTTGAATGAGGATCACCCACAATAAAGATAATATCAACATCATCTTCAATGTTTTTAATAGCTTCTTGACGTATTTTAGTAGCTGTGCATGTTTCTTTTTCAATTTCTACAAAAGGTAAAATTTCTTTTGCTTTTTCGCATAAATCATAAACATCATAAAGAGACATTGTTGTTTGATTAGTCATAACATATTTTTTAGTAGGATCTATTGTTTTTAAATCATCTATATTTGTTATTAAATGAATTCTTTTTTCATCAATTGAAATTGCGCCTTCTGCTTCAGGATGTCCCTTTTTACCAATATACAAAATTTCATAACCTTCATTTAATTTATCTTGAATAAGGTCATGAGTTTTAATTACATCTAAACAAGAGGCATCAATTACTTCTAAACCTTTTTCTTTCGCTTTATCAAATACTTTTTGACTTGCTCCATGAGCAGTAATAATGACTTTTCCTTCATTGATTTCATCTAATAGTTCTAATCGTGTTTTTCCTTTGATATCAATTGTTTGAATTCCTAAATCTTCTAAAGCATTTACAATATATTGATTATGTACAATCATTCCTAGAATATAAACAGGTGTTGTTTGGTGTACTTGTTTTTTAGCTATTTCAATTGCACGAACAACGCCTTTACAATAACCTCTAGGAACAATACCTTTTACTAACATCTTTTATCACCTCAAAGATGATTATAACATATTTTCAAATATTTCATTGTTTTCTTTAGAAATTGGTTTTAATTCCTTTTCTATTTCATCAAAATCTATGTCATTTAAATGATTCATTGTTTTTAATAAAGTCAAACCTTGTTTGGTATTATCAATTAATGGTTTTACTTGATAGATAATAGGAATAACTTGATTTGCGATTTGAATACCTCGTATCGTTGTATGAAGAGTATGTTGTAAATTGAATTTTTTAGGCATTCTTTGAAAATAAGGATACATCTGAGGTTGATAGTAATAATAATTGGGGTTTTGATAAGGATACATAAAATCACCTACTATAAAATATGATGAAAAGGTAAAAAAGTGAAACTTAAAAAAATAAGATAAAAATTAAAAAGAAAAATAAAAGCCCTTACATTGAAATGGAGGGCATGTTATACTAATAAATAGTGAGGTGTTTAAATGATTAAAATATTATTATGTTGTGGTGGGGGCTTTTCTTCAAGTGCTATTGCAACAAGGATGGAAAAAGAAATTAAAGAAAAAAATTTAGAAGATAAATACAGTATTGAATTTTTACCATTTGGTTTAGGATTAAAAGAATTAGACCGTTTTGATGTTGTTATTTTATGTCCACATTTGAAGGTAGAATTAGATAGAGCTTTAAAAAATCAAACAATTGATAAACCACTTTATTTACTTCCACCTAAAATGTATGGACTCATGAAATTTGATGAAATCATTGTCGATATTGAAGATGTAATGAAAATGTATCAAGAAAATCCAGTCGTGCCTGTTAAATTTCCTGGAGAAGATAATTTATTACGTATTACTAGAGGTGTTGCTTATCGCCACGCACATTCCTTAAAATAGGGAAAGTTGTCGACCAATATAAGAAACCTGTTTTGCTTCTTTAATAATATCGTCTTTTTGAAAGTCTCCAATTAAAAAAGGGGATTTTTTATTATGCATTTTAACATTTTTTAAAACAGTAACACGATCGTAATTGGCATAACAATAAAGGCAACCATGTAAACACGTATTATAAATGCCAATATCATTATTTAATAAACAACGGCATCCCTGTCTAGCTTCATTTATTTTAGGTAGTTTTAATGAATGACCTAGAGCTCTTTCAATAATTTGTTGATTCATACATCCGCTTGTATGAACACCTGTTGTTTTTAAAGATTCATTTTCGTGACATGTATAGATTTCAATGTTATATTTTTTTCCAATTTCTACAAATTTCTGACAAAGATAGATTTGATTTTTTTGACTTACTTCTTGAACTTCTTTAAAATTCTTTTTTGTTTTTTGATATAAATCGATAAAACTAATGACACATTGATGAGTATATCCAGTTAGTTTTTGACACATTTTTTCAAAGATTCGAAGATGATATTCAATGGTATAATAATCATTTAAAAAGATAGGGTCATAACGCCAACCAATACAATGACTTCCTATTTTTTTAGATAGTTCAATGAAGCTACGAATAATTTCGTTTTTATTGGGAACATAGGGTTCAATTGTTTGATTGTAAGGGGTGATTGTTACAAACCAAAATTGTTTATAGTCTTTAATTAAATCTAGACGTGAAAGCATTGGTTTAGGATTTTTAGTACAAAAACAAATAATATCAATGGCTTGAGGATCTAAAATATATTTTGTGACTTGATGAGGGAAATAGGGATTACGAACACAGACAAAACCTTCTTGAATACGATTAAAAAACCAGTCACTAAAAAAGGCAGGAATATCTGTACGATTACCAGTATTTAAGATCATCTAATCACCTCCAACAAGAATATTATAGAATAATTATAAAAATCCATCCATAATATTTGTTGAAATGTATCAAAAATATGGTATAATAACGTGACTAAAAAAAGAAAAAAGGAGGATTTTATGGCAACTTTTCAAGATTTTAAATTACAAGAATATTGTAATCAAGTAATTAAAGAGTTAGGTTTTAAAAAGCCAACCCCAATACAAGAAAAAGTCATTCCCCTTGTATTAAAAAATAGAGATATTATCGGGATTTCACAAACAGGGACAGGTAAATCACATGCATTTTTATTACCAATCATGTCTCGTATTGATGTCAATAAAGATTGTGTGCAAGCTGTTATTACAGCACCAACAAGAGAACTTGCTTCTCAATTATTTAATAACGCTAAAACATTTACAAAATATTTACCAGAATTGCGTGTTTCATTGATTGTTGGAGGAAGTGACCGTCAAAGAGCTGTTAATAAACTTTCAACACAACCACACGTGGTTATTGGAACACCAGGACGTATCAAAGATTTATCTTTAGATGCGCAAGCTTTACAAATTACAACAGCAAAAACTTTTGTAGTCGATGAAGCAGATATGACATTAGAATTTGGTTATTTAGAAGATATTGATGCTGTGGCAGGAAAAATGGCTGATGATCTACAAATGATGGTTTTCTCAGCAACGATTCCACAAAATCTAAGACCATTTTTAAAGAAATATATGCAAAGTCCAATTACTATTGAAATCGATAGTAAACTTGCTACAACAGCCAATGTTGAACATATTTTACTCGCAACAAAGCATCAAGATCGTTATGATGTTTTAAAGAAGATCATGGCAACAATTGATCCTTATATTTGTATTATTTTCGCGAATAAAAGAACAGAAGTATCAAAGATTACGCGACAATTAAGAGAAGATGGTTATAAAGTTGGAGAAATTCACGGGGATTTAGAACCTCGTGAAAGAAAGAAAATGATGCGACAAATCAATAACAATGAATATCAATACATTGTTGCGACAGATATTGCTGCACGTGGAATTGATATTGATGGTGTTTCTCATGTCATTAATATGCAATTTCCAACAGAACCTGATTTTTATATTCATCGAAGTGGACGTTCAGGGCGTGGAAACTATACAGGTATTTGTTATAGTATGTATGATACAACGGATGAAAAAAATATTGCAATTCTTGAAAGAAAAGGGATTGAATTTAAGAATATGCAACTTAAAAACGGGCAATTTGTGGATTTAGGACAAAGAGAAAAACGTAAAAAACGTATTCGTCAACAAACTGAACTTGAAAAACAAGTTCAAATGATTATCCGTAAACCTAAAAAAGTGAAACCAGGATATAAAAAGAAACGTAAATATCAAGTTGAACAAGTTGTACGTAAACAAAAACGTGCGATGATTCGTGATGATATCCGTCGTCAAAAGAAAGAACGTGCCCGTCAAGCACAAATCGCTAAACGTATGGAGGAAGGCAATGATAATTGGTAGTCATGTCTCAATGTCTGGAAAAGACATGCTTTTAGGTTCAGTAAAAGAAGCTTTATCTTATGGTGCTAATACGTTTATGTTTTATACAGGTGCACCACAAAATACGAGAAGAAAAGCTATTAGTGAATTAAAGGTGGAAGAGGCAAAAGCTTTAATGAAGGAAAATAACATTGATTTAAAAAATGTTGTTGTTCATGCACCCTATATCATTAATCTTGCTAACACGGTTAAAGAAGAAACTTTTGAATTAGCTGTTAACTTCTTAAAACAAGAACTCCAAAGATGTCAAGATATTGGGACATCGATTCTTGTTTTACATCCTGGAAGTCATGTAAAAGCTGGAGAAGAAGTAGGTCTTCAACAAATCATTAAAGGTTTAAATGAAGTATTAAAAGATACACCTTATCAAGGAAAGATTGCTTTAGAAACAATGGCAGGAAAAGGCAGTGAGTTAGGAAAGACATTTGAAGAAATCAATTATTTGATTTCTCATTGTGATTATCCTGAAAAATTAGGTGTTTGTTTAGATACGTGTCATATTCACGATGCAGGTTATGATTTATCAAATTTTGATGCAATCTTAGATGAATTTGATCAAGTGATTAGTTTAGATCGTTTACTTGTTGTTCATTTAAATGATTCTAAAAATGTTAAAGGTGCTCATAAGGATCGTCATGCAAATCTTGGCTTAGGTGAGATTGGTTTTGATATTTTAAATGGGATTGCTCATAATGAAAGAATAAAAGATGTTCCTAAGATCTTAGAAACACCTTATATTGATGGTAAAGCTCCTTATAAAGAAGAAATAGATATGTTGAAAAATCAAGAATTTAGAAATATTGAATGATGATTTTGAAACAAAGATTTCAATTTTAAACTAGTGGCAACACTAGTTTTTTTCATAATTGATTGAAATAGAATAGGTAAATAATGTTCACTACAGAGTAAAAAACGGTTTTGATCTATCACTTGATAGATTGCCTTCAAATCTTCTTCATTTAGCTCTAATGCTTGTATTTCCTTATTGCTTCTAAAATCTTCATACGATAAAAAATGTTCAATGAATAAATTTTCCATAGTTTTACGCCTCCATAGTTATATATATGAAAAAAAGATGGTTATTATGAATTAACCATCTTTAAAATTTCATCTTTGAGCGTTTGTACCATATCTTCTTGTTTAACTTTTTTAATAATTTTTCCTTTTTTGATCAATAATCCTTCTTTAACACCACCGGCAATACCAATATCGGCATTTTTGGCTTCACCTGGACCGTTAACTGCACAACCCATAATGGCTACGGTAATATCTTGATGGATATTATTTAAGAAATCTTCAATTTCTTTAGCGACTGGAATCAAATCATATTGAATTCTTCCACAAGTTGGACAAGATACAAGGGTAGGAACATTTTTTATTAATCCCAATTCTTTAAGCAATGTTTTTGCTACTTTAATTTCTTCTACAGGATGATCACTTAAAGAAACACGAATCGTATTTCCAATTCCTTGATATAATAAAGTACCAATACCTAAAGAAGATTTAATTGTTCCTCCAAGTTTTGTTCCTGCTTCTGTAACCCCTAAATGAAGGGGACAATCAAAGGTTTCACTAGCAAGTATATAGGCCTCAATTGTAAGCATTGTATCGGAAGATTTTAAAGAAATACAATAATCATGGAAATCTAGACTTTCCAAAATATCAATATGTTTCTTTGCACTTTCAATCATTCCTTTAGCAGTAGGACGACCATATTTTTCTAAGATATCTTTTTCTAAAGAACCACTATTGACACCAATACGAATAGGAATATGATGTTCTTTACAAGATTCAACAACGGCTTTTACCTTTTCAATACTTCCAATATTTCCAGGATTGATACGAATTTTATCAATTCCTGATTCAATCGCAATCAAAGCTAAACGATAGTCAAAATGAATATCGGCAACTAAAGGAATATGCACTTGTTTTTTAATATCTGCTATCGCATATGCATCTTCTTTGTCAAAAACAGCCATTCTAACCATTTCACAACCGGCATCTTCCAATTCTTGAATTTGTTTAACGGTTGCTTCTACATTTTTAGTTTTGGTATTTGTCATGGATTGAATAATGACATGATTATTACCACCTAATGTTAAATTTCCTACTTGAAACGCTCTTGTTTGTTCTCTTTTCATTTCTATCACCTAATACTATTATAAATTATTTTACCAGCTTTTCAAATTCATTTAACAAATCTTCAAAATAATGGAAAGCATCATCATAAATAGCGTCATCTAAAGGATCAACACCCGCATGACTTAATAAGTCAACAGGAGATTCTTTTCCACCTGATTTTAAGAAGTTTAAATAACGTTCAACTTGTTGCGTGTCACCATTTAATATACGTTTAACGATAGCTAAAGCAACAGTCATTCCTAAAGTATATTTATAAACATAATAATCATAATAGAAATGAGGAACATAATAACAAGACCAACCTACAAGTTCATCCATTTTTACATCTTCACCAAAGTATTCTTGATTCAATTTTGCATAAAGATCAGTCATGATTTTAGAAGACATAGGTTCGTTGTTTTTAGCCATTTCATGAAGACGGTGTTCAAAGTCCGCAAACATTGGTTGTCTAAAAATAAGACCAACACAATTTTCTAATTGTTCATAAATATAATAAGCTTTTTCTTCTTTAGATGAAGCATGATCCATCATATAGTTGATAAGTAAAGTTTCATTAACGGTTGAAGCGACTTCAGCGACAAAGATACGATAATTACTATTAATATAATCTTGATTATGGCTTGATAAATACGTATGCACACTATGACCTAATTCATGGATCATAGTTGATAAAGAATTATAATCGCCAATGAAATTCATTAAAATATAAGGTTGTGTTAGGTAACTTCCGCTACTATAAGCGCCACCACGTTTACCAACAGTAGGATAGTAATCGATCCATCTTTCCTCTTTAGCACGATTAATAATAGCTAAATAATCTTTACCAAAAGGTGCTAAAGATTGATTAATGATGTCAAAACATTCTTCAATTGTAAATTTCTTAGAAACACTTTTTACAAGAGGAACTGATAAATCATAATTATAAAGTTCATCTAGCCCAAGAATTACTTTTTTTAAATGATTATAGCGATGGAATAAATAGCGATATTCATTATTTGCTTTATCTAAAATTTTAAAGAATAAATCAGTAGGGACATCATCATTAAAAACACTTGCTGCAAGTGGTGAATCAAAATGACGGATATCACTATAAAAAGCATCTTTTTTCATAACCCCTGAAAGCGTAGAAGCAAAAGTATTTTCAAAACGCTGATATTCTTTAAAGAAATGATGGTAGGCTTGTTTTCTAACGTCTCTATTTTTATTCTTTAAAAATTCATTAAGTGTCGCTTGATTTAATGTTTTCTTTTGACCATTGACTTCAACATCTTCAAATTCTAGGCGTAAAGAATCAAAAACTTGTTCTGCTAATTCAGAGATATTGTCTACTTTTGCAACCAATTCTTCTTGTTCTTTATCTAATAAATGAGATTTAAATGCTAAAGCATTTTCTAAAGAATACCGATAAGATTTTAAACGTTCATCTTTTAAATATTCTCTTACTGTTTCATCATTTTCAACGATTTCATTATCAACAAAAACAAGTTTAACACTTGATTGTTGAATGAGTGACATCACTGTTGCCAACATCTTTTGATATTCTTGATTTTTAGGTTCTACATCGCAGTTTAAATGCGCAAAGCAATAGGCTTTACTTACAAGCATGGACATTTCGTCACGCTTTGATAAAAAGCGTAGAAACGTTTCAATGCTTTCTGTAAGCTTTCCTTGAAATGAAGTCAATTCATCAAGTAATTGTTGACTGACTTCTATATCATGATAAAACTCTTGAGGATCTTGATAAATTTTAGAGAGATCCCAAGTATATTTTTCTTCTATATCTTTTCTTTCCATAAATACATCTCCTTGTAATGTAAAAATATTTTACTCTTATTTTATTTCAAAGTCTATTAACATTATAATCAAGAAAAGAAAGAATAAACAAAAAAACCAGACATTTGTCTGGTTTCAATGATTAGATTGAGTTAACTAATTTAGCTAATTTAGATTTTTGTCTAATAGCGTAGTTTTTATGATGGATTCCTTTATTTACATAAGAATCTAATTTGCTAGAAGCGATTACTAATGCTTTTTCAGCAGCTTCTTTATTTCCAGCTTCAACTTCAGCTCTTACGTTTTTGATTGCAGTTTTTAAAGCTGATTTATAAGAAGCGTTTTTAGCTCTTTTTTTGTTATCGTTTTTATAACGTTTAATTTGTTGTTTCATATTTGCCATGATCTTTCACCTCGCTTTGCAATTTGCCATTTCATTATATATAAAAAGTCAAGTAATTGCAACAATTTTGTGTAATTTGTTGGAAATAAGGCAATAATTTTTAAGGTGAGAATATGAATAAGTACAATACACATAGTGATTTGGCGAAAGAATCTTTAGAATTATTAAAGGAAGGAAAACATTATAAGCGCTTTATTGAAAAAATGGATAATTTTTCAATAGAAACCTATGAATTTTTAGAAGATACGGATTATTTGAAAAAGGGAAAGTATATCGAAATTTTTTTTAAAGAATCTTTTATGTCAATTAGTCAACATGTGACTCGACTTTTAAAAGAGATGATAGATCAAAATGATTATCCCCGTATTTTAATTATTGGACTAGGAAATCCTTATTTAACCAGTGATGCCATTGGACCACGTACCTTAAGAGACATTCGTGTGACTCATTATTTAGATGATGGTCTTAAGTTAGAAAATCATTATTATGATATTTTATCATTGACACCAGGTGTGATGTATCAAACAGGAGTTGAGACAGTTGAAGTGATTCAAGCAATGGTTGATCAGTTTCAAATTGATTTAGTGATCGCTATTGATGCTTTATGTGCAAGAGATTATCAAAAATTAGGACATGTGATTCAAATTAATAATGTTGGGATTCATCCAGGGAGTGGTATTGGTAATCATCGTCAGGCCATTCAAGAAGAAACTTTAGGATGTCCTGTCATCGCAATTGGTGTTCCTACAGTGATTTATGCCAGTTCCATTGTAAGAGATGTTTTTCAATTAATGAAAGACTATTTTGGGGATGCTTTGGATATAAAAAATAAATTAAAGATTGGTAAAAGAAAGAAATATGAAGGAGAGCTTTCTGCAAGTCAACAACAGTATTTATTAGGGCATGTAGGAAGTCTTGAACAAGAAGAATTAGAATCGTTGCTTTATGAAATACTGACACCAGTTGATCGTAATTTTGTGATGTCGGATAAACAAATTGACGAAACGGTAGAAAAGGTAAGTGCCATTCTTTCAAAGGCTTTAAATGACTTAAGGTATAATTCTTGATTTATTTCATATATTTGAATACATACAAGGAGAGCGCCTATGAAAATAAAAGTATCTGTTCAAATTATTTTCAAAATAATGATCATTGTTTTAATGATTATCTATTTACCTTCTTATAGTCATCAAAATGTGAAAGTTTTTAAAGCAATTTCAACAACGGAAGCCTTGCAGACAAGCGTACCAGTTACCTCAAGTAAGAAAATTCATCTATATAATACACATCAAGGAGAAGAATATGTTGGATATAATGTAAAAGAGGGAGCAAGTTATTTAAAGGATTGTTTAACAAAAGAAGGTTATTTTTGTGATGTTGAACAAAATGATTTTGAAAACTATAAAAATATACATCGAATTGCATATAATCAATCTTATGTTGTTTCAAAGATGTATTTAGAAAATTCTTTAAGAGAAAATGGGCAATATGATTTAGTCATTGATTTTCATCGAGATAGCCTTGATAAAAAATATTCTACACTGGTTTATAATCAAAAAAGTTATGCTAAGATTTTGTTTGTCGTAGGAAAAAGTAGTGGAAAATTTGATATGGTCAATCAATTATCTACAGAACTTTCTAACAGGGCAAATGAGAAAGTGCCAGGATTATCTAAAGGAATTATGGTAAAGAAAAATCATTATAATCAAGGGATTTGTGATCATACGATTTTAATTGAATTTGGAGGACAAAATAATACGAAAGAAGAAGTCCAAAATACAATCGAAGTGATGTCTCAAGTAATTAAGGAGTATTTACAATGAAAGAACTTTTAATTGATTTTACAATGGTCGGTTTATTATTATTTTGTATGAATGGTTTGTTGAATAATCATTATATTCAAAATGAAATGGTTTCTAAAAATATTGTTGCTTTTGAACAAAATGTACAAAAACAAAAAGAAGTTAATTCAGATGAAGGTCTCTATGATAATCAAAAAGATAATACACTTTCTTTAATTGTTAAAAAGATAAGTCAAATTTGTATCCAAATAATTCAAACAATTGTCTTGCTTATCTCTCAATTTATTAGTAATATCTTATAGAAGGAAGTGAAAAGAATGAATCAATTAAAAATCGTATTTATGGGAACAGCAACTTTCTCTGAAGCTGTTTTAAAAAACTTAATTCAACATGATTACAACATCGTCCAAGTTGTTTCACAACCAGACCGTCGTGTTGGAAGAAAAAAAGAACTTAAAATGCCTGAAGTTAAAGTTGTGGCCTTAGAACATGATATACCCGTATTTCAACCACAACGTATCAAAGATGATTATCAAGCCATTATAGATATGCAACCTGATTTAATTATTACAGCTGCTTATGGACAAATGATTCCACAAGAAGTTTTAGATTGCCCACGTCTTGGATGTATTAACGTTCATGCGTCATTACTTCCAAAATATCGTGGAGGAGCACCTGTTCATTATGCCATTTTAAATGGAGATGAAAAAACAGGAGTAACAATTATGTATATGGTAAAAAAGATGGATGCAGGAAATATCATTTATCAAAAAGAAACGCCTATTTCTAATGATGAAACAGTAGGAGAACTTTATGATCGTTTATCTATTTTAGGAGCTGAAGCGATTATTGAAGCAATGCCTGCTATTATTGAGGGGACAAATGAATCCATTCCTCAAGATGAATCAAAAGTAACATATTCTCCTGTTATTTCTAGAGAACAAGAAAAAATTGATTTCAATAAGCCAGCAGTAGAAGTTTATAACCATGTAAGAGGATTAAATCCTTGGCCTGGAGCTTATACAACGTATCAAGGAAAAACAGTAAAAATCTATCAAGGGCTTGTACATAATTGTCCAAATGCTATGACACATCATGCACACCAAGAACCTGGAACAATCGTGAAGATTTTTAAAGATGCTATTGGTGTAAAGGTACAAGATGGGGTTTATATTATTACTGAATTCCAATTAGAAGGTAAGAAACGTATGCTGGTAAAAGATTATCTTAACGGGCATAATATTTTTGAAGTTGATCAAAAGTTTGAATAGCGCTGAGGCGCTATTTTTTATATGTGACAACTTTTCGATAACCTGTTTGAAAATCAACTTCATTTTCTAAAGTTTCATGATTTTTTAAATGTTCAATATTTCTAATAACAAGCTCTGTATAATAATTACGAACACTTTGCCAAACAAAACCACCTGAACTATGAGGAGTAATTAAAACACGATCATAGCTCCATAAAGGTGAAGTTGCAGGTAAAGGTTCTTCTTCCACAACATCTAAACCAACACCATAAAGATGCCCTTGATTTAATACTTCTATTAAATCTTTATTACTGATGGCACTTCCACGACCAACATTGATTAAGACAGCATCTTTTTTCATTTTTAATAATTTATCTTTGTTAAAAATATGAATTGTTTCTTTGCTTTGTGGAAGTGATAAAATCACAAAATCGCTTTGTGGTAAAATTGTATCTAAATCATTGATTGTTGCGACTTCATCAACATAAGGAAGCTCCTTTTGGACTCTTCTTTTAATAGCGGTAATATGACAATCAAAGGCTTTTAGTCTTTTCGCAATTTCATAGCCAATATCACCATAGCCAACAATACAAACACGACTATGATAAATTTCTTTTCCTTGTTTTGAAGGAAGCCAATTTCCTTCTTTCATTTGTAAAGCATACGTTTTTAAGTTTTTACAGAAAGTAATCATCATACCAATAACATGTTCACTAATGGCAATCCCATAACTTCCACTAGCATTAGTAAGTTTAGTGGTTTTATTTAAAATACCTTCTTTAATATATTGATCGCTTCCTGCACTATTAAGTAAGAGAGCTTGTAAATGTTCTTGATTTAAATTTAAATCAAGATGTGGATTTCCCACAATGACATCAACTTGATCAATATCTTCTTGAGTTGGTCTTCTTTTAATAAGAACAGTATCATTTATAAAATATTCTTGGATTTTTTTACTTTCGGCCTCTTGTAATGGGGCACATACTAAGATTTTCATAAATCCACCTCCAAGTACATTTTATCAAAAATTATTTTTTCGCCAATTGGCACTAAAAGACTTGTTTTTACTTTCTTCAATACCACGATGTCCATAAGCTTCCGCCGTATCAAAAAAAGTACAATCAAATTGATAAGCTTCTTGAATAGCTTCAATACCTAACTTTCTTTTGGTTGGTACTATGTCAAGATTTTTTATTATCGCTTGAATGTTAGATGAATGTCCATCCTTCTTTAAAAGAAGACTATTTTTTACCTTATGGGATTGTCTGTAGGAGAAATTCTTCTCAAAAAATGGAAGAATTTCTTTCTATGATTGAAAAGATTCTCTCGAAGTTATGAAAGTGTTTTCAAAATAAAATAAATTATAGTAAAATAAGATTAGATTGAAATAAAGGGGAAATGGCAATGAGAATGGTTGATTTAATAGAATATAAAAAGAATAATGGAGAATTCAATCAGCAACAAATTCAATTTATTATAGATGGTTATGTTGATGGAAGTATTCCTGATTATCAAATGTCAGCATTATTAATGGCAATTTGTTTTCAAGGACTTACTGCAAAAGAAACGGCAATGCTTACACAAGCTATGGAATATAGTGGAGATATTATCGATTTATCTAAAATTGAAGGTGTTAAAGTAGATAAACATTCAACTGGGGGTGTTGGTGATAAAACATCTCTTGTACTAGGACCTATCGTTGCGGCTTGCGGTGGTAAAGTAGCTAAAATGTCAGGGAGAGGTTTAGGACATACAGGTGGAACATTGGATAAATTAGAATCGATACCAAGTTTTAATATTTATGTATCAGAAGAAGATTTTATCAAACAAGTAAATGATATTGGTTTAGCTATTATTGGACAAAGTGCCACACTTGTACCCGCTGATAAAAAAATTTATGCTTTACGTGATGTAACAGGAACGGTTTCATGTATTCCTTTAATTGCTTCATCCATTATGTCTAAAAAACTTGCCAGCGGGGCAGATACGATTTTATTAGATGTCAAATATGGAAATGGTGCTTTTATGCAAACGTTAGAAGATGCTAAAAAGCTTGCTCAAACCATGATTGATATTGGAAAACATTGTCATAAAGATACACGTGCAACCATTTCAAGTATGTCACAACCTTTAGGAAAGGCAATCGGCAATAGTTTAGAAGTTATTGAAGCGATTGAAACCCTCAAAGGAAAAGGACCTCAAGATTTAGAGGAACTTTGTTTAAAAGCAGGAAGTACAATGCTTGTTCAAGCAAAACTTTATCAAGATGAAAAAGAGGCGTATAAAGCATTACAAGAGGTAATTTCTAATGGAAAGGCTTTAGAAAAACTCAAAGAAATGGTTCAAAGACAGGGTGGAAATGTTTCATATATAGAAAATCCTGAACTATTTGAAAAACCAAGTGTTATAATGGAAGTAACTTCAAAGGAAACAGGTTATGTCAAAGCATTAGAAGCAAAGAATTTAGGAATTGTTTCAATGAAATTAGGTGGTGGTCGCATGACTAAAGATGAAGATGTTGATCATGCTGTAGGACTTGTTTTAAATAAAAAAATAGGGGATCATGTAGAAATCGGTGAAACGTTATTGACTGTTTATGCAAGAAATAAAGTGAGTCAAGAAATCATAGAAGAAATTTATCAAAGTTATACAATTGTGGATGAATTTGTTGAAAAACCTATTTTGATTGAAGAAATCATGAAGTAAGAGGTAAGAAAAATGAAGTATGTATTTTTTGATATTGATGGAACAATTCGTGGGAAAAGTAGAGAAATTACAAAAAGAAATAAAGAAGCTATTTGTAAGTTAAGAGAAAATGGACATAAGGCTTTCTTATGTACAGGAAGAGCACCTGTTTCGATTACACAAGATATTTTAGATGTAGGTTTTGATGGTGTTATTTCAGCAGCGGGAAGCTTTATTCAAATTGATGGTGAGTATATCTATGAAAACTTTTTAGATAGCAAACTTTTACAACAAGCCATTGTTTTATTTTCTAATGCACAAGTTGGCTTTACTCTTGAAACGAAAGATGAACTTTTTCAATCAGGTTATGCTAGAGAGTATATGGAAAGAAGACAAATCAAAGATACACAAGCCAATCCAGAATTAGCTCGTTTCTTTGAAAAACGTAATCAAGCCTTCAAACCAATTACTGAATATGATCCTGGTAAAGATAAAGTGACTAAAATTGTTTTTATTGCATATGATAAATATGCATTGCTTGATACAGTGCCTCATTTAAGTAAAGATTTTAATGTCGTTGTCTTTTCTAAACCAGAAGATGATTTTATTAATGGGGAAATTATTTCAAAGAACTGTACGAAGGCAGATGCCATTGAAAGAGTGATGGATTACTATCATGCAAATATGGAAGATACAATTGCTTTTGGAGATAGTATGAATGATTATCAAATGCTTGAAAAAGCAAATCAAGGAATTGTTTTTGAAGGAGCAAAGGAAAAGTTATTAGATATTGCTTATGATACTTTCAAAGATCCTGATCAAGATGGAATTGCCTTAAGCTTAGAAAAACTAGGCTTAATATAGAAAGGAAAGGTACGTATGGGAAATGTACTACTTGCAAGAATACTTGAATACTTTAATGGAACTCTTTTTTTAGATGATAATTATCGTTTTTGTGTATTCTTTATTGAAAATTATATAGATTTTTATAAAATGACATTAGAAGAGGTGGTTGAAAAATCAAAGATTTCTAAAGAAGCAATTTTAAATTTTTTAAGTCATTTGGGATTTGATGATTATGCTTCTTTCCAAGATAAACTTTATGCCGATGTTATTTTAAGACAAGATCAAATTCGTTCAAGAATGCTTGGTTTAAAAATGGATGATCTTTTTAAACAAGTGCATTTATGTGATGATAAAGAAAAATTTATTGAAGATCTCGATCATATTTGTCATGATATTTCAACGTCTAAAAGAGTGGTTATTATTGGAGCACTTTATCCAATTTCTATTGCCGTTGAATTTCAAACAGATTTGATTACTTTTGGAAAGCCTGTTTTCCAATATCATTCTTTTGATACACAATTGGATCTCAATAAAGATGATTATGTTATATTTGTTTCGGCAACAGGAAGAGCTTATGATGCTTTCATGAATGATCATCAAGATTTTGATATCAATAGATCTCAATTCTTACTCATTACACAAAATAAAAAATATAAGAGTCAAATTGGGGATGAACGTGTGATCTATGTTGCAAGTTCAAGACATGATAGTATTGATTTTAACTATCGTTTGATGACAATCTTTGATATTATGCGAGTAACGTATTATAAAAAATATCATTTTATTTAAAGGGGAGGATGTTATGAATATACTACTTTCAAGAATTTTAAAATATTTAAATGGTACATTGTTTCTTGATGATGCGTATCGTTTTTGTGTATTCTTTATCCTTCATTATCAAAACTTTGGAGATTATTCGTTAGAAGAAGTTGCAAATGAATTAAAGACAACACCAGAAAGTATTTTAAACTTTTTAAAATATTTAGGTTTCTATGATTATCAAACATTTGTAGAAACTTATTATAAACATAAACGAATACGTCTTGAACAGATTGAAGAACGCATGGAAAATCTCAATATTTGTACGTATGTTGAACGCATTAAAGTTTCTAATGATAATAAAGAATTTTTAAAGAAAATAGAAGAAGTCTGTACAAAAATCCATGAATCAAAACGAGTAATTCTTGTAGGGGCTCTTTATCCTATGTCTATTGCGGTAGAATTTCAAACAGATTTAATTTCTTTTGGGAAAACAGTTTTACAATATCATACGTATGATAAAGATATGATTTTTAATGAAAATGATTATGTTATTTTTACTTCTTCTTCAGGAAGGTCTTTAGAAGGCTTTATGTATACAAGAACAAATCTTTCATTACAAAATACGACATCTTTGCTTATTACCCAAAATCCAACCTATGCAAGAAGAAAATTAACTACAGATACGATTCAAGTACCAGGAAGATTTGATGGTATTAACTTTAACTATCAAATTATGACGATCTTTGATTTAATTCGTGTGATGTATTATCAAAAATATATTGAAAAACAGGGATAACCTGTTTTTTTAAGGAGAAGCAATGAAACAAAAACTACTCAATTATCAACCTTTTAATGAACAAGAAGAAAAAGATAAAGAACTTTTACTTAAAGTGATTGAACAAAAAGATGTTCTCACACGTAAAAATACAATAGGACACTTCACTGTTTCTTGTTGGGTTTTAAATCAAAGTCATGATAAGGTTTTAATGTGTTTTCATAAAATTTATAATTCTTGGTGTTGGCTTGGAGGACATGTTGATGGGCAAAAAGATTTTAAAAAAGTGGCATTAAAAGAATTTCAAGAAGAAAGTGGTTTAAAACATGTTCAGTTTTTAAAGGATGACCCTTTTTCAATTGAAGTTTTAACTGTTAATGGACATATTAAAAATGGAGTTTATGTATCCAGTCATCTCCATTACAATATTACCTATTTAATGGAAGCTGATGATCAAGAAAGATTAATTATTAAAGAAGATGAAAATAAAGGATTACAATGGTTTGACTTTGAAGAAGCTCTAAAAGCTTCTACAGAACCATGGTTGGTCGAAAATGTTTATAAAAAATTAAATAAAAAAATAGAAAAAGGTTATCATTAAACGATAGCCTTTTTCAAATTTTCTAAATCTTCTTCATTTGGATGATTTAGTGCTTCATAGTAGTTTTCAATAAGTAAATCAATATTTTTTGGTGCCTTGTCACTTTCTTTTAAAGAAAGATAACGTTGAAGAACAGAGTCAGGCATCTTTCCTTGACACATAAAACTTCCAACAACTTCATTGGTTGAATCAATGCTTTCTTTCACTTTATTTATAATACGTTTAAAATATTCTTCACTTTTTCCAAAACCAGCAGTTCCAAAGAGAAAGATTTTTTGATGATGCAATGTTTTTAAATAATCTAAAGCTTCTTGATTGGCGTTTCCTTTATCTGTCCAAAAACCAACATAGATTGTTTTTGAATCATTGATATTGTCTTTTAAAAAATCTCCAAGGAGTTTGGTGTTTCCTGTTTGACTAAAATAATGAATCATCTTTTACAACTCCTGCAACTTTTGTAATAGGCATTGCAAAGGCAATCCCTGTATTATGTTTTTTTAAACCACCCAAAGCTTTATCAATTGTATCAAAAACAAGATCTGTTTGTTCATCGTTAATAATGAAAAACATTGTTTTACTATCAGGACGTGCTTGTTCAAGGAAAAGTCTTAAAGAACCTAAGATATAACTTTCATCACTTTCTTGAATATAAGAAATCATTCCCTGAGAATCAAGAATCGTTCCACCACTTACTCCTGCTTTTTTTAAACTTGTTAATAAATTTTGTAAAAGTTCTGTTTTATGTAAAACAACAAATACTACTTGCATAATTGTCACCCCTCAATGTTATTGTACACTGATTTTAGTTTTTAAAAAAGATATTTCTCAAAGAGAAAATTATTTAAAAGTTTGAATGTGTTGGTAAAGAGCACCAATTAAATTAGCGTCATTTCTAAATTTACAAGGAACAATTTCAGGATGATAAACATCAAAGTGTAAATTATCAAAAATTTCATTCATATTTTTATTAATGAGTTCAATAAGTAATGGTTGGGCAGATATACCACCACCAATAGCCACTTTTTCACAATCAAAAATAATGTGTACATTAAAGATTTGAGTTGCGACTTCCTTGGCAAAAGCATCGATTCCTGCAATGACTTTTTCATTACCCTTATTAGCCATTTCAAAGATTTCAATTCCAGTATATTCTTTGTCTGTTTCAAGTGCCTCTTGAACACGTTGTAATAACCCAGAAATACCATTTCTCGTACACCAAGCATGATTCCAAGTAAAAGGATCTAAGTTGTTTGTTTTAATAAAAGAAAATTCACCCGCTGAAAAATGTTTTCCTGTATGAACTTTATGATCTTTAATCAAACATCCACCAATTCCTGTTCCTAAAATAACCACAGCGCCATCTTGAATATCTTGGAGATTTCCAAAACCAATTTCCGCATTGGCAGCACATTTAGCGTCATTACCAATTGTAATGTTTGTTGGACAACGCTTCTTTAAAACTTCTACAGTTTCTAATTTATCAATATAACGTAAAGCACCACCAGTATATTGATAGCCTCTTTCAGGATCAATGATACCAGGCATAGAAAGAGCCATACCATCGATCTGATCTTGAAATTGATCATAGATTTTTCCAATTGTTTCAATAAAGTTTTCAAGGGTGTCCATAGGAGTTGGTACACTTGATTTTTCTAAAATAGTTAAATCTTCTTGCAATAGCGCATATTTGATGGCACTGCCTCCAACATCTAATGTTAAATATGTTTTCATAAACTTCCTCCTATATATTATTATATAATAGAAGGAATGAAATAGGTATCATTTTTGTTTATTCATATCTTTTAAACAAGGCCCTTCAATAAGTTTTCCATAACAATCAAAAACAGATTGATGACAGGGACAATGCCATATTTGATTTTTTTCATCAAAAGAAAGTAGACCTTTTAAATGAGGACAGTAGGGAGAAAAATAATGATAAATACCTTGCTTATCTAAATAAACAGCATAGAGTTTATGATTGATTTTCATTAATCCTCCTTGACCTCTTTGTAAATTTTTCTTGGTATGAAAATGAAATTTGACATAACCAAGATAAAGATGATGAAGCATTTGTTTCAAATATATTTTAGAATAGCTTAAAGAATAATAATGACAAGAAAATAAGGAAAGATAGGCATTATCGTTATTTAAATAAAGATCTTTAATGATTTTAGACGCTAAAAAAGAATTTGTCATACCCCATTTTTGAAAACCATAAATAAAATATTCATTTTCTTTATAACGCCCCATATAAGGAATACCTCTTAAAGGAATCGTATCTTGTGCAAACCAGTCTTTACTCTTAGAATTAATAACTAAAGCATGATTTTTTAAAGGACGATAACTTTCTGTAAGATCAATAGAGAGGGTACATTGATTTCCTGTTCTTTGTTTTAAATCAACATTTTCTAAAGATTGAAACATTTTTAAAAAGTAGAAACCTTTTTTTATAAAAGGATAACGCGAGGCATGAATGAGATCTTGACAGATAATACGATGTCCTTGTACATAGACAAGAAAATCGTTTTTTCTTTTTATGATTTTATCAACACGACTATGTTCATAAAATTGAACATTTTTCTTTTGACAACATTCCACAAGATGATAGAGATATTTTAAAGGATGAAAGATATATTGATGATGCAAACTGATTGTTTTTAAATGTTTTTGATTGTCAAAAACAGTTTCACCAAAGAGTTGTAAATAATGTTGTTCTTTTTCAAGCATTCCAACATTTTTTAAATCATCGGTATATAAAGACATCGTACATTCTTTTAAACAACAATCGATTTTTTCTTTTTCAATTAAATCTTTAATACCTTTCATAGCTTCTTTTTGACTTTGATAGTAGAGATAAGCTGTTTCAATATTATAATGTTTTACAAGTTTTTGATAAATAAGACCTTGTAAAAGAGTAATTTTAGCCGTTGTATGTCCACTGGTATGACTCCCTAAAAGATTCTTTTCAACAATAGTTATTTGTTTACCTGTTTCTTTTAATTGATAAGCGCATGAAATGCCGGATAGACCACCGCCAATAATAAGAATATCGGTTTTTATATCTTTATTTAATTGTTTAAAACAAGGATGTTGACTTGTCTTTTGCCAATAAGATTCATTCATAAAATCACCTGCTTTATTATGAAACAAAAACGCATTTTTTATACAGAAAATGATATAATAATCAAAAGGATAAAAAAGATTTATAAATTTTGGAGGTATACATGAATATAACAGTTTATTTAGGGGCAAGTAATGGAAATGATCAAAATCTTATTTTAGCAGCAAGAAAACTTGGAAAGTGGATTGGCGAAAATGGACATACACTTGTTTATGGAGGCTCTAAATGTGGTTTAATGGGAGAATTGGCGGAAAGTGTATTAAAGGCAAAAGGAAAAGTCATAGGTGTGGAACCACAATTTTTCATTGATGCCGGTTTTGATTATCCTAAAATAACACAATTAATTGTGACACAAGATATGAGTGAAAGAAAAACAAAAATGATTGAATTAGGGGATGCTTTTATTGCTTTTCCAGGAGGAACAGGAACTTTAGAAGAAATTACAGAAGTCATGTCTAAAGTTTCATTAAAACATTTAAAGACACCTTGTATGCTTTATAATTTAAATGGATATTATGATGATTTAAAGAAACTTTTAGATAAGATGATTACTTTTGATTTATCCTCTAAAGAAAAACAAGAAGGTATTTATTTTGTGGAAAATTTAGAGGAAATAAAAGAAATATTAAAATAAGAAAATCGATGAAAATGATTTTCTTTTTTTACAAAATCAACTACAATAAAGGCATTGGAGGATTATTATGAAAGTACTAGCAAGTGATTATGATGGAACATTATTATTTAATGAAAAATTTAAAGAAGGGGATTTAAAGAAAATCAAAGAGTTTCAAAAAGCGGGTAATTTATTTGGTTTATGTAGTGGAAGACCTTTTAAAGGCATTTATGAATTTTGTAAGCCTTATATTGATTTTGATTTCTATATTCTATGTACAGGAGCACTTGTACTTAATAAAGAAAGAGAAGTTATTTATAAAAGTACGATTTCTAAACATTTATTACATGAATTTTATGATCGTTATCAAAAAGATTATGATATTTTTATTCAAGCCAATATGCAAATCTATACATTTTTAAAAGAAGACTTAGGTTCAATGGTTAGACAAGTTATTACTTCTTTAGATGAAGTAGAAGGAGATATTTATGGTTTATCCATGAATGCGAAAACGGATGAAAACGCGAGAAAAGTGTGTCTTGATATTGAAGAACATTTTCCTGAATTAACTGCACATCAAAATAAAGAATATATTGATATTACTGAAAAAGGATGTTCTAAAGGTTTAGGAATTTTAAAATTAAAAGAATTAATGCATTTAGAGGAAGTTGCCGGAATTGGGGATTCGTATAATGACATTCCTATGTTAGAAACAGTGGATCATTCTTTTACTTTTCCAACATCACCAGAAAGTTTAACATCGATTGTTGATGATGTAGTTGATAGTGTGGAAGAAGCGCTTGATATTTTAATGAAAGAATAATGAAAATATTACAACAACTTAAAGAAAATCATTATACCGAATCAGAACAACAAGTCATTGATTATTTATTAGATCATTTAGAAGATTTAACTTTACTTTCAATCAATGATTTGGCAAAAAAGAGCTATACTTCAAATGCCACGATTATTCGTTTATGTCATAAAGTAGGCTATCAAGGGTATCGACAATTTAAATTGGCTTTATTACAGGAACTTGAAGCTAATAAATATATGGTAAGTCAAGTAGACTATACAATCCCATTTCAAGTCAATGAAACAAGTGAACAAATCATTCAAAACATGTTTTCTCTTTATCAAGAAAGTATTCAACAAGTCTATCATCATTTATCTATTGAGACCTTAAATAAAATAGCAACATTGATGGTACAAAAGAAAAGAGTTTTTATTTATGGCTATGGCGATAGCCAAATAACAGCAGCAAACTTTATTAATAAACTTGCAAAGCTTAACTTATTTCCTGTCTTAGCAACTCAATACGGGGAAGAAATCTATATTTCCAAACAATTACAGCCAGGAGATTTTGCTTTGTTTATCTCTTATAGTGGAGAAAATACATCCCTTTTAGAATGTATGAAAATCTTAAATCAAAAAGGAATTCAAACAGCTTTGGTTACTGCTAATCTTCAAAGTCCACTTGTTGTTTATAGTCAATATCAGATTATGATTCCTGACTATGAAAAACAAAACAAAATTGCAACCTTTTATTCTCAACTTGCTTTTATGTACATCTTAAATAATTTACATGCCCTTATTTATCATCTTAAAAATAAGTGAACCAAAAGTTCAGTTTAACTGAGCTTTTTTTCATTTACCTTGAACCTTATTTCCATAATGAGATGCATCTTTTAAAAAGAGAAAGAAGATATGCTATAACAAAATTGAGGTGAAAGAGATGACAAAAGAAGAAGTCTTACAATTAGAAAAAGAACTTTCTTTTCAAGAATTCAATAATCATGATGCCTATCAATTAGGACAAATCATTGTAGATCATATTGAAAAGAATCATTTAAAAAATGTTAGAATCCGTATTGTTTTAGATAAAGATATTATTTTTCAATATTTAATGGATGGTAAAAAAGGAGTCATTTGGCTTGATCGTAAACAAAAAACAGTTGAAAAATATGGACATAGTAGTTATTACATCTATTTAGAAAATGAAGAAAATAAAACATATCAAGCAGATGAAAAAGATGAAAGTCTCGTTATTTGTGGGGGAGGTTTTCCTTTAATTATTCATGATGAATTAAGAGGAAGTATTCTTGTTTCAGGGCTCGTCCATGATGAAGATCATCAAGTCATCGTTGATTGTTTAAGGAAACTAAAAGATGAAGGCACTTGCAAGTGATATAGATGGCACACTTGTTTTTAATCAACAAATAAAAAAACAAGATAAAGAGGCTATTGAAAAGTATCAAAAAAAACATCTTTTTGGAGTATGTAGTGGAAGACCTCGATGTGCGCTGTTTGATTTAGAAAAGCTAAAATTAGATTTCTATATTCTTTCTTCAGGAGCAATGATCTTAGATAAAGGTTTAAATATCATTCAAGATTTTTCAATGAAAAAAGAAATCGTTCAACAAATCTTTAATGAATATAAAAAGAAAGCACATATCATTTTACAAACAGGAAATGCAGATGTCTTTTATGCAACCCTTAAAGAAGATTATAATCCTAAATTAAAAGTCATTTCTTCTTTTAAAGATGTAGAGCATGAAATAATTTATGGCATATCTCTTGTTTTTAAAGATGACAAAATAACCAAGAAAGCATGTCTTGAAATTAATCAAAAATATCAAGAAGTTGAAGGTTTTCAAAATAGAAATTCAATTGATATTGTAAGAAAAGGCTGTTCAAAAGGAACAGGGATCAAAGTCATTAAAGATTATTATCACTTAGAAAAGGTAGCAGGAATAGGGGATTCCTATAATGACTTACCGATGTTAAAAGTCGTAGATACAGCCTTTACTTTTAAAACATCCCCTCAAGAAATACAAAAACAAGTACATTATTGTGTTAATGATATTGCTGAAGCAATAGCGTTATTGGAGGTAGAAAAATGAATTTTGGAATTATAGGTTATGGAAACATAGCGCGTAAGTTTGTTAAAAGTATTACTTATACTAGTGGGGGAAAAGTGCATGCCATTGCCTCACATTCTTTAGATGAAAACGATAGTTACTTACAAAGTCATCCTTTAGTTAAACTTTATCGTGATTATGAGGAACTTTTAAAAGATGAAGATATTGAGGCCGTTTATATTGCAGTTCCTCACTATGAACATAAAAAATGGATTATAGAAGCCATTAAACATCATAAAGCGGTTTTATGTGAAAAACCACTTGTCTTAAAAAGTGAAGATATTGATGAAATTAATCAATATGTTAAAGAATATCAAGGCTATTGTTTAGAAGCTTTTAAAACAAAATTTAATGTAGGTTTTGATTATTTAAAAGAAGATTTAAAGTTGATTGGAAAATTAAAATCAATCGAAGCAAACTTTTGTTTTGATGGGACAGATAAAAAAGATTCTTACTTGTTTGATCCAAAACAAGGTGGGGCTTTAAATGATGTAGGAAGTTATGTCGTTGGTTTTGTCCTTGGTTTAGTGGATGCACCAGTTGAAAGTGTTGAATCTCATATTGAAAAAGAAAATGAGATTGAAATGAATTTTAAAGCAACTTTAAATTTTAAAAATGAAGTTCAAGGAAAAGTAGAAGGTTCAATTAATTATAATAAAGAACGTTATGCTTTAATTAAAGGAGAAAAGGGAGAAATCTATGTTCCAATGTTTAACCGTGTGGTTGAATACACAATTCATTTAGAAAATGAAGTCATTCAAAAAACATATCCAATTGAAGGAGATGACATGACTTTAGAAATACAAGCTTTGATTAATCATAATCAATCAACACATACATTACAAGATTCAAAAAAATTACAAGAAACAATTGAAAGAATAAGAGAGGAAGCAAAATAATGAAACTAGGAATTTTAGGAACAGGAATGATTGTTAAAGATGTTCTTACCATGTATCACGAGCTAGGTGTTGAAAAGACTTATCTTTTTTCAACAGAAAAATCAAAATCACAAGCATTAGAACTTATGGAAAAATATCATTTAGATAAAGTTTATACAGATTATGATGAATTACTTCAAAGTGATGTTGATACAATTTATTGTGCTTTACCTAATCATCTACATTATGAATTTTCAAAAAAAGCTTTAGAAAATGATAAAAATGTTATTATTGAAAAACCAATTACAGCGAATAGTAAAGAATTAGAAGATTTAATTGAAACCGCCAATAAAAAGAATCTCATGATTTTTGAAGCTATGAATTTACATTACACACCTGCTTTTCTTTCATTAAAAGAAGATTTAAAGAAATTAGGAGATATTAAAATTGTTTCATTTAACTATTCGCAATATTCATCAAGATATAATGCTTTTAAAGAAGGAAACATTTTACCAGCCTTTGACTTTCATAAAGCAGGTGGAGCTTTAATGGATTTAAATGTTTATAATATTCATGCTTTGATCGATTTATTTGGGAAACCTGTTTATCATAAATATATGGCAAATATTGATAGAAATATTGATACAAGTGGGATGATGATTTTTGATTTTGAACATTTTAAAGCGTTATGTATTGGGGCTAAAGATTGTAAAGCGCCTTTAATGAATACGATTCAAGGAAACTTAGGAGCCATCGTTGTTAAATGTCCGTTAAGTCAAATGACTGAATATGAGATCTGTTATAATGATGGGACAAGTGAAGTAAAATCTTTTGAAAAGAAACATCGTTTAATTTATGAATTTAAAGAATTTATGAGAATAATGAAAGAAAAAGATGTTAAAAAACAAAAAGAAATGTTAGATCTTTCTTTATTGATTTCTAAATTAATGGAAGAAGGAAGAATGCAAGAAGGGATCGTGTTTGATAATGATAAATAATAAAATTGTTTTAGGATATATTGGAAATGGAAAAAGTACCAATCGCTATCATTTACCTTTTGTCATGCAAAGACCGGATAAATTCATCGTTAAAACGATTTATAATCCACGTATTCATCATGATGTTTGGGATAAAATTGAAGGAGTCAACTATACTGAAAATCAAGATGATATTTTCTTAGATGATGAAATTGATATGGTGGTTGTATGTACAGGACATCATTATCATTATGAATATACTAAAAAAGCACTTGAACATAATAAACATTGTTTATGTGAAAAGCCTTTTATGGAAAATAGTGAACAAGCTAAAGAAATCTTTGCACTTGCAAAATCAAAAGGACTTTATTGTTCAGCTTATCAAAATAGAAGATATGATAGTGATTTTTTAACTGTCCAAAAAGTGATTGAATCAGGGAAATTAGGAGATTTATTAGAATTAGAAATGCATTTTGATTACTATCGTCCTGAAATACCTGAAAGTGTCGATCATTTTGATCCAGCAATGTCTTATTTATATGGACATGGTTGTCATACTTTAGATCAAGTCATTTCTTACTTTGGAAAACCTGATGATATTCATTATGATGTAAGACAACTTTTAGGAACAGGTCGTATGAATGATTATTTTGATTTAGATCTTTATTATGGAACATTAAAAGTATCCGTTAAATCAAGTTACTTTAGAGTAAAATCAAGACCTTCTTTTATCGTTTATGGTAAAAAGGGAATGTTTGAAAAATATAGTAAAGATCGACAAGAAGAACATTTAAAACTTTTTCATATGCCAACAAATAGTGATTTTGGAAAAGATTTACCTGAACATTATGGAACTCTTACTTATTATGATGATGAAGGCATTTATCATGAAGAAAAAGTTCCAACAGTTGACGGCGACTATGCCCGTGTGTATGATGGTATCTATGATAGTATTGTAAATGGTAAGGAACAAGTCATCCAACCATGGCAAACAATTCTACAAATGGAAATGTTAGAAACAGGAGTAAAGGATTTAAAATAGTATGAAAAAATATTTTTTCTTTGATATTGATGGAACACTAACTGATTTAAAAACACATCAAATTGTCCCAAGTGCGAAAGTTGCTTTAGAAAAGCTTAAACAAGCAGGTCATTTTGTTTGTTTGAATACAGGAAGAGCCCATTATAAAGCAGAAAAGACAAGAAAAGAATTTAATTTTGAAAATATGGTATGTAATGGGGGTAATGGAATTGTACTAGATGGTATTTTAAAAGAAAATATCCCCTTAGATAAACAAGGAGCTTTAAAAATCATTCAAGAAGCTAAAGAAAAAGGGATTGGTTATTTAGTAGCTATCAATGATAGTCAAGAAGTCTATGGTGAAAATGACTTATTTATTCAACAAGTAGGCTATCGTAAAGAACCAACAACTTATATCTTAGATCAAGATTTTGATTATACACAAGTAGAAAACTTTTATAAAATCTATCTTGCTTTAGATGAAAAAGAAGAAGCTTCTTTTCAAAACAAAGATCAATTAGGTTCATTACGTTTTGAAAAAGAATACTTAATGTTTCAACCAGATAATAAAAAAGGCGGTATTTTCAAAATGATGGAAATACTCCAAGCACCTATTCAAGATGTAGTTGTCTTTGGTGATGATTATAATGATCTTGATATGTTTGATAAAGATTTATGGACAGGTGTCGCTATGGGAAATGCCTGTGATGCTTTAAAAGAAAAAGCAACTTACATCACAGATAAAAATGTTGATGATGGTATTTATAATATCTGTGAAAAAATGGGTTGGTTTTAATAAAAAATGAAGGAACCGAAATTATGGTTCCTTTTAACATAGAAAAATATATTTTCTATACTTTTTTATTTTGATTGACGATGCTCTGCAACCTGAATCAATTGTCACATTATTTTTAGCCCGTGCCAGGCTAGGGGTCCAATCACCTTCCCATGGTTTGACTATCTACATCAATGATTGTGTAGGTAAGCCAGTAGAATTGCATGCGCTATCTACCACACACTAGAACTAATAAGTAGTCATCCATCAACACTTATTTTTCACAAGAGTTTTATAATAAATTTGTTTCATTTTCAATCATTGTGTTGTTGTATTTAACCTCTTGATCATAAAAACAAACCTGTTAATCAAGATGAATTTACTCTATAAAACCTCCTTTATATAATGAAATTATAAAAAAGGAGGTTTGTATCATGTTGGAATTAAAGAATATAACAAAAAGATATGATGAGAAAATTATCTTTGAAAATTTAAATGTTCAATTTAATAAGACCAATACAATCAATGGGATTATTGGAAAAAGTGGTAGTGGAAAAACGACGTTATTTAATATCCTATTTGGTTTAGATAATGATTACGAAGGTATATATACAATAGATAAACAAGATGTTAAATCATTCGATTTAAAAAAATGGGATGAAATGAGAAGAAATGAAATACACATCGTTTTTCAAGATTTTAAGCTCATTGAAAATTTTACAGTCTTAGAAAACTTAATACTCACACTTAATTGTAAAGAAATAGAAGCTTTAGACGCTTTAGGAAAACTAGATATTTTAAGTTTAAAAAATACAAAGGTAAAAAATATCAGTGGTGGTGAAAAACAAAGACTTGCTATTGCAAGAGCGCTTATAAAAAATCCCAAAATATTGTTATTAGATGAGCCAACTGGAAATCTCGATGATGTTCATGCTGCAATGATTATGAAGACAATTCAATCATTAAGAAATGAACAGATGATGATTTTTATTATTAGCCATGATCAACGTGTGATGGATTATTGTGATAATATTTATGTTTTAGAAAATAAAACATTAAAATTAGAAAAAGAAAATAAAGAAAATATTGTTTCATATCAAAAGAAATCATCAGCCTCCAAGGCTAAAATTCATCATATTAAATATATTTTAAAGACAATTCAAAGAAATATCAAAGATATCATTATAAATTATATACCTGTATCTATTATTTTTATGTTGTTTATGACAATTTTTTTATTCTTTTATAGTGTTTCCATTAATGATCTTTATGAATTTTATTCAGGTATTGATAATAAAACCATTTATGTATCAACAACCCATTATACAAAACAATATTTAAATGATTGTGCAAAAAATAATTATGTTATCATTTCTAATGATGGAGCTCGCATTAGCTTTTCAAATAAAGATTTAAAAGACGTTCAAAATATTTCAGGAGTTAAAGAAGCAAAATTATATAATGGTAATGTAGAAACAAGCGTTGATGATAAGGGTAATGAATTAAATCTGGTGTTATATAAAGATTCTTTTTCAAATAAAATTAAGAAAACAAAAAGTTATGTTCATTTTCCAGATAAAGTTCAAATGGAGTTTAAAACATTAACAGTACCAAGCTCTTATATGAAACATTATAATCCAAAACATATAGATCTTCTTTATGGTACTTACCCAGAAAAAAATGAAATTCTTATTCCTGATTTTCTAGCTTACAATTATCTTAAAAATGAAAATCTAAATGCTCTTATTAATCAATCAATAGAATTACCAATTATTAATGAAAAAAGAAACCAAATAAATCAAAAATATAAAGTATCTGGTATTTATAAAACAAATTATGAAAATAATATTGGCTTAACAGAATATATTTATACAAGTTATCAAAATTATGATTTTTTAGAACTTTTTCAAACTCTAGAAAGTTATAAAAATCATGTAAATGATTTTAATCAAGAAAATAAATCCCATGATATCCATAAAACTGTATTCAGAGATTATGATTCTTACTTAAAAGCTATTGGAACTGGTCTTGATGATATGACCATTGTTTGTAAGTCACAAAAAGATGTAAAAAATGTCACGAAAGAATTAAATAGATTATTTCCTCATCTACGCTTAATGTCTCAATATGAATTTAAAAATGGTGAATTTAGAGAGTCTTATATTCAAACGGTTTTGATTAATGTAGGAATTATTATTTTAGTAGCTGTGATTCTTGGTATTGTTATTTTGTTTTTAAATAAGGGTTATATAAAAAAACGTAATCGTGAACTTGCAGTTTTATATGCCTTAGGAAGAAGTAAAAGAGATGTGATAGTCATTATTTTGTTAGAACATCTATTGATTTCAACAATTGCTTTTATTATGGGATATCTTGGTTTATCAATGATAAGAATGTTTTATTTAAGATATGTTTCAACATTTAATTTTTTATCATTGATGTTTAATGGGAAAGTTATTTTTTATATTTATTTGTATATTGTTTTAATGACTTTTATCTCTGTTGTATTTTCTGTTCATGGCATTAATAGAAAAAAATTAAATGAATATTTAAAATAGTTTAAAACAGTGACGAGAGTTATAGATTTTAATGAGAATAACTCTCGTTTTTTGTATCTTGTACACGTAAAAGATACCTTATATAATAAACGTAAGAGGTTAAATTATGAAATTAAAAAATAAATTATTTATAATATTTATTATAACTTTATTAGTTTGGTTTTTAAGAATTATAAATGTATTACAGTATGACAATAAACTTGCTTATCCAATTGTATTGGTTACTATGATTGCGCTTTTTAGTTATATAACGATTTATATTCAAGAAAACATAGATGATAATTATCATCAACATAAAATCTATTATCAAAATTTAAATATTTTAAAATATGTCGTATCTATTTTAGTTATTATTTTACATTTAAGACCATTTATTCATTATTCTAATGAACTTGACTTGGCTTTTAATAATATTGTATCAAGGATTTGTGTACCTTTGTTTTTTATCATTACAGGCTACTTTGTTGCTAAAAAAGAAAAAGATAAAAGTAATTATATAGACACTTATATTAAACGTACGATACCACTTTATTTAATGTGGAGTTTGATTTATATACCAATCATTTTAATGACAATGATTCAATATCTAACGCAAATCAATGAATATATTATAAAAATGAATATTTCTATGCCGTTAATTATTTTATTGATCATTGTTTTATTACCAATTGTATTGATTGTTATGCTATGTTATAGCGGAGTATAATACCATTTGTGGTATTTTCCAGCTTTAATGTTATCTTTATTTGTACTTAAAAAATGGAAAGAAAAATATAAATTAAATTATTTATTTATAATATCTTTCTTCTTATTATTATTTGGAGCAACAGAAACATATTATGGATTGCTTCCACTTTCTATTAAAGAACTTGTTACATATTATTTTAATATCTTTTTTACAACACGTAATTTTCTATTTTTTGGATTATTCTATGTGGTTTTGGGATATAAGATGGGGTTAAAAGATAATGTTTATTCAAAAAATTGTTTTGTTAAATTAATTGTTTCATGTTTTTTCTTGATTTTTGAAGCTATTATTTTACATGATTTCCATAGATTAGATAGTAATATATTGCTTTCATGTATTCCAGTTACTTATTATTTATTTATTTCTGTGATTTATATAACAAATCATATAAATTTAAAAATAAAATGGAGTCAATATTCTAAATATTATTATTTATTACATCCCATGATGATTTTTATTGTATCTTTTATTTTTAAAGAAATTGGTCAATATCTTTTATTAAATATTGTTGTTGTATTAATGCTGACACATATTTTATCATTTGTGATGATAAAAAAGACATAAAACACTCATAGTAAATTTATATATTAAAATCTATGCCTTATAAGAATGTTCATGATTGATTTGGACGAGTATAATAAGGCCTTTATTATAAAAGGATTTGTCTGAGACAAATCCTAAATATTAAATATAATAAGTAAACTTATATAATTTGAATCAATTTCTTTGATATTTAATTCATAAGTTATATGAGAAAGTATTTTGTTTAAATCGTGATAAAGTAAATCTTTTTTGATTACAATATAAGGTAATGTTATTTTAAAAAGTACAGAATTATTTTTTTCTTTTGCTTTTATAATAATTATTTTATTTTGATTTATTAAACATGCTTTAATTGCTAGATTTAATAAATAGTCAAATAATTCAAATTGTGTATATAAATCTAAATAATTAAAAGTTGTTTCAACAGTTGTTTTAATATCAATATTATTTTCAAGTAATGTATTTAAATGATTATTGATGACATAATTTAAAACAAGTGATTGACTATAAATAGCATTAAATTCTTTATAGGTTGTTTGAGTTAATTGATTTAATATTTCTTTAGCATTTTCATAATTTTGATTATCAAATTGAATATTAAGTTGATTACATGTATGAAGTAAATCATGTAAGAATTTAAAATTATAATCATAGTGTTGTTGTAATAATTCATATTTTGAATTAAATAATTCTTTTTGTTTTTTCAAAGAAATATAGTTGGTTGTAAGTAGCGTAATGATAAATAGCAATAAATTTAACACAGGAATACTTAGTAAATCAAACAAATCTGTTGTACTAGTAGATAAAAAATAACTACAATCAATATCTCCAAACCAAAGAATTGTTAGAATAGGAAATATAAAAATGAATTTGATATATTTTAATGAATATAAACGTTTTAGATTTTTTAAAATGTAAATATAAATACTTATAAAAAACAAAATAAATAACGCAGCTAGAATAATTTCATAATTAAAAAATGTTTGAATATGAAAAATAAGTAATTCTAATGATATTTGAATAATATAAAACGGTATAATAATGAGTGTTTTTTGAATAAATGATCCTTTATATAATAAAAAGCAAACAATAAAATATAAAAATAAAATAAATATATACTTTGATTCAATAGTTATAAAAATTAAAGGTATAAAAAATAAAACAAAAATAAGCAAAGATTTTGTTTTGTTGTATTTTGGTGATAAAAAAGAATTTGTAAGATAAGTTAACAAAAGAAATGAAATGATATTAGAAAGAATAATCATAATGTATCCTGTAATAAATCAATATATTTTGCTTCAAATTCTTTTTTATAATGTCTAGATAAAGGAATCATTTCACCATTAGTCATTTCTATATCTTTTTTATAAAGAGCATTAACATATTTTAAATTAACTAAAAATGCTTTATATGGATAAGCAAAACTATAAATGTTTAGCTTATCATACCAATATTTTAATGTACAATTTGTCATGATTATTTCACCGTTTAATTTATGAATCATGGATTTACGATCAATAAATTCAATATAAAGAATATCTTTGATATAAATCTTAGAATCACATATTTTTTTATCAAAAAAATAGTTTTTATCTTTTATATAATGTTTTATAACACCATTCATTTCTAAATCAAATTCTTGTTGATGAATAGGTTTAATAAAATAACGCTCTGCTTGTATTTTATAACCATCAATAGCGTATTTAGAATAATTTGTTGTAATGATAATATGACAATGATGCTGTATTGTTTGAAGTTGTAGACCTAAGTCAATACCATTTTCTTGACCAAGTTCGATATCTAAAAATAAAAAGTCATAGTGATTGATATCATGCAATAATTCATCTTTATTCTGACATGTTGTGATTTGATAAGAAATATCTTTGTTTTCAAAAAATGAATTGAGACAGTTCGTTAAATGTTCTCTATCTTGTCTATTATCATCAAATATAAGTATCTTCATTTATTTTCTTTCCTTTCACTTTATTATTTTATCAAATAATAGAGTTATTTACTATTATGGAAGGTTTAACACGTTATAATCTTTATACTTTCTTTATACTTTTTTCTTTATTTTTTTATTAAAAAGTAAAAGTATTTGAAATATACTTTTATCCAGAAAGAAGGATGTTAAATGAATAATACAGTAATAAAATTAAGAGATATTTCTAAAAAAAGAGGACAAACAGAAATATTAAATCATTTAAATATGACGGTTTATCAAAAGGATATATATGGTTTTATTGGACAAAATGGGGCAGGTAAATCAACGACTATGAAAATCATTATGTCATTAATTAAAGAGACACAAGGACAGTTAGAGTTATTTGATACTTTAGATAATCAAATAAATAGATCAAGAATAGGAGCGATTATTGAAAATCCAGCATTTTATCCTTATATGACAGCCTATGAAAATTTAAAATATTATATTCAATATAAAGGAATTGTTGAAATAAATAGTATTGAAAAAGTATTAAAGATGGTTGGCTTAGAAAATGCTAGGAAAAAGAAATACAAAAATTATTCTTTAGGAATGAAACAAAGATTAGGGTTGGCTCTTGCTTTAATTAATCATCCTGATTTACTGATTTTAGATGAACCATTAAATGGTTTAGATCCACAAGGAATTGTAGAATTAAGAGAAATATTAAGTCATCTCAATAAGAAATACGGTATTACAATGCTTATTTCCAGTCATATTTTAGATGAATTAGAAATGATAGCGACTAGATATGGTTTTATTCATCAAGGACAAATGATTGAAGAAATTACGGCAGAAAAATTACAAGAAAAGCTTAAAAAATATATTTCTTTAGATGTTGAAAATATTGGTCTTGCATCGATAACTCTTGAACAAAAATTACATACAGAAAATTTTAAAGTGATGGACGATCATACAATCTATCTTTATGATTTTGTAAATGAAAGTTCTCAAGTAGCAACAACTTTAATTCAAGAAGGGGTTATTCTTAATAAAATGAATATTTCAAATGTCAGTTTAGAAAATTATTATTTATCATTAATTAAAGGAGTGGAAAGTCATGTTTAATATTATAAAAGCTGATTTTTATAAATTATGGAAAAGTAAGATCTTACTTTGGATTACCTTAGGTTTTTTAGGTATTCTTTTATTAGGAAATGGTTTAGCTCAAGGCGGAGATGGTGTGATGACTTTGATGTCAGATAGTATGAATTATAATCTTATTCATTTTGATAAAAAAGGAACACAAATGATGATAGAGCTTTTAAAAGGATCAAACGTTATACTTTTCTTTTTAATTCCTATTATTATTAATGTTTTTATTTCTGACTTTAAATATAAAACAATTAAAAATACCGTTTCTTATCAATATTCAAGAATAACGATTTATCTTTCAAAAATGCTTGTATGTGCTTTATTTGCCTTGATCTTACCTGTTTTATATGTCGTTTTAGGTTTAGTAATGAGTATTTTATTTAATGGTTTTGTAAGTATTCAATTGAGTGATTTAATCATTGTTTTAAAAATCATTGTATTACAATTACCACTTTATATTGGTTTTATTGGAGTGATGATTTTTATAGGAATCTTATTTAAAAGTAATATGGCAACAACGCTTTTTACGGTTTTATATCAATTTATTATGATTTTTGTTTCAGAAATCGTAACCTCTATTCATCTATCAGAAATTGATCCAGTAACATGTTTAGACCATCTTGCTTATTTAAATAGTTTAAGTGCAACGATCATTTGTAAAACAGAATTTGTTGGTTTTATTCTTATCATCCTTTCTTTGATTCTAGGAATTTATGTGTTTTGTTATCGAGATATAGCCTAAAATAAGGTATAATGCTAGAAAAAAGAAGGTGGAAAGATGAATTGTGTTTTGATTGTAGAAGATGATAGTGATATTAATAATTTTATTAATGATTATTTTGTGATAAAAGGCTATTCAACAATTCAAGCTTTTTCAGGAACAGAAGGTTTATTGAGATTAAAAAATGAAAGAGATATTTGTTGTGTTATTTTAGATTTAATGTTACCCGGTCTATCAGGTGAAGAAATTATACAAGAAGTACGAAAAGTAAGTGATGTGCCTATTATTACTGTATCCGCTAAAAATGAAGAAGAAGCAAAAATTGAAGTTTTAAAGTTAGGAGCAGATGATTTTCTTTTAAAACCTTTTAATTTAGAAGAATTACAACTCAAAGTGGAAAGAAATATCCAAAAATATCTGAACCAACAAGTTTCTTATAAAAAGAATGAAGAATTTAAAAATATAATCTTAAATCAAGATACAAGAGAAGTTTTTGTTGATGGGCGGAATGTTTATTTTACCTCTAAAGAATTTGATATTCTTATGTTGCTTATACAAAATCCTAATAAAGTAATTAGTAAAGAAAAGATATTTAGAGAGGTTTGGCATGAGGACTATTGTATTGATACCCAAACAGTAACTGTACATATAAAAAATATTCGTAAAAAAATAAAAGAAGTCAATCCCATAACACCAACGATTGAAACAGTTTGGGGAATAGGATTTAAAATATGTTGATTTTATATATTATGATTGTTTTATTAAGTATATTATTACTATTTTTAGGAATACATCTTCTTTTTTTAAAAAAAGAAATACGTCATATTAACTTACAGTTTTTAAAAATTATGAAACAATCAACCAATGCCCATATTACCAAAGAATACATTGATAAAGATACAATACAACTTATTCAAACCATCAATCAATTCATTGATCAAACAAGACAAATAGAAATGAAAAGTAAAGAATCCAATGAAGTTCTTAAATCTACAATTTTGAATATGTCTCATGATCTACGAACACCTTTAACTTCTATTCAAGGTTATTTACAACTTATTAATATGGAAGAAATAGATGCTTATAAAAGAAAAGAATATATAAAAATTATTGAAGCAAGAATTGATTCTTTAAAAAATATGATGGAAAGTTTTTTTGAACTAGCTAAAGTTGAATCAAATACGTTTCCTATAGAATTAAAAGTCGTCAATACATATGATCTTTTTGTAGATACTTTAGGAATGTATTATGATTTGTTTCAAGAAAAACAAATCACGCTTGATTTAGATTTAATTGAAAATATTTTTATTATTGCTGATGAAAAAGCTTTAAAAAGAATATTTGATAATCTCATATCAAATATTGTTAAACATGGATGTCAAAAAGCTTCTATCAAAAATGAAGTCAAAGAAGATGAACTGATTTATGTCTTTAAAAATAATACTTATGATATTAATGATGAAAATGTAGGAAAATTGTTTGATAAATTTTATACAACATCTAATAGTCGAACAGAAAAAAGTTCAGGCTTGGGACTTACGATTACAAAAGAACTTGTTTTTAAAATAAATGGTGAGATAGAAGTCAAGTATCATAAAAATGAAATTAATTTTATTTTAAAGTTTAACTTATATAAGAATAAATTATAAATCAAAGATGACAAATATGTTCATCTTTTTTCGTGCCATAAAACTTACTTCCATGCCAGAAAGATATCTATTAGAAAGAAAATCCATAAAATAATAAGTGTAGAGAGGAAATATAAAAAATGTTTCAAAAAATACTTGAGTATAAAGTGACTCTATAGTCTATGTTAAAGATGTCAAAGGAGGAAATGACTTATGGAAAAGAGTAAAAAGACATTAAAAATGATTGGAATTTGTATTATTGGACTTGTAATTGTGGTAGCAGTAAATATGTTGAAGAAACCAGAAGATCCATTTAAAAATCCAAAAGATGTTGGATTTAGGTATCAACATATAGAAGAAAAGAATCTATTAAATAATTCTGAAAATGATACGTATTTTGTATATTTCTATGAAACAGGAAATAAACAATGTGAAGAAGTAAATGATGATGTCAAAAAAACTTTAAGTGGGCATTCAAATCTTTATTTTTTCAATGTTGAAGATACTACATTAAAAATAGGAAAAGATTTTGATTATAAAAACGTTACAGATTATAAAGATATTACAATAAAACAAGTACCAATGCTTATTCATGTAGAAAATAAAAAGATTGATCATGTTTATTACAAAGCAAGTGATATAAAAAAAGCATTAGAATAGTAGGTGAAAGTTATGTTGAAGTTTGCATTAGAAATGTTGTGGACAGAAAGAAAAAAAGCATATGGCTTGATTGTTTCTATTGTCACAACACTTAGTATTTGTTTATTGTTTTTACATTTTATTATTAATCCATATCTCGCTAAAAAGGTGACATATGATGATATTCTTGATTTTAGTGAACCTTATTGCATTATGTTGATGGGATTGTTTATTTTAATGGTTTGTGTTTCATTGATTTGTTATTCATG
>OLNI01000436.1_pt1 | contig 38159 bp, 34 predicted proteins | sample 1672921 | NCBI WGS metagenome assembly OLNI01 (sample SAMEA3136737, study PRJEB25190) | human gut metagenome | biome: human gut; feature: human-associated habitat; material: faeces | place: Austria | collected 2013 | reverse complement strand
TCGAGTGCCCATTTATATTACCATCCTCTCTCCCTTTTGTAAAGCTTTTTCTTGTTCTTTTTTTATTTTTTTCTCTATTTCCCTCTTTTTCTGCCTTTATATCGTTGTTTTTTTATCTATATTTTTTTGTCATGATTGAAAGAAACGATCTTTACAGAACGTTTCTTTGCCTTATGACTATATGATTTCTTTACTGTCCAGGATGATTGTTGTTGGTCCATCATTGATCAGTGAGACTTTCATCATCGCTCCAAAAATTCCTGTTTCTGTATGGACCCCTGCATTTTCTAATGCTTTATTAAAATATTCATATAATGGTTTTGATATTTCTGGTTTAGCAGCATCTAAAAAACTAGGTCTCCTTCCTTTTTTACAATTTGCATATAAAGTAAATTGTGAAATAGAAAGAATTTCTCCTTTGATATCCATCAATGATAAATTCAATTTTTCATTTTCATCTTCAAAAATTCTTAAATTGATAAGCTTATTAACCATCTTATTAACAATTTCTTCATTATCATCATTCGTAATACCTACTAATACCATAAATCCTTGTTTGATTTGTCCATTTATTTTTCCTTCAATTTCCACGCTTGCTTCACTTACTCTTTGTACAACTAATCTCATATTCATTTCTACCTTTCTTTTTATAAAAGTGTTATAATCATTATAATTCATTTTGTATTAAGGAGGAAGATTTTTTTATGAGTGGAACTTTAGCTTATAATATGAGACCTCAATCTCTTTTAGATATATTAGGACAAAAACATATTATAGGTGAAAATGGTTTATTTACTAAATTTGTAGAAAAGAATCACCCAATGTCTGTTATTTTATATGGCCCACCAGGTTGTGGTAAAACAACTCTTGCAATGGCTTTGTCTCATGATTTAAATATGCCTTGTCGTACTTTTAATGCATCTACAGGAAATAAAAAAGAAATGGATTTGATTATTGAAGAAGCTAAATTATCTAATGGTCTTTTTGTCATTATCGATGAAATTCATCGTATGAATAAAATGAAACAAGATAATTTACTTCCTTATGTAGAAAGTGGTCTATTGATTATTGTTGGATGTACAACAGCTAATCCTTATCATTCAATCAATCCTGCCATTCGTTCAAGATGTCAAATCATTGAAGTTAAGCCTTTAACTCAAGAAGATATTATTCAAGGTTTACATCACGCTTTAGATAGCGAAAAGGGCTGTCATCATCAATATCAATGTGATGAAGAAGTCTTGCAACATATTGCTCGTCTTTCATCAGGAGATATTCGTTTTGCATATAATTGTTTAGAAGTATGTACAATTATTTCTCATGATAATCATATTACTATTGAAGATGCTAAAAATGCTTTAACACAAGCTAATGGTCAATTTGATAAAGATGAAGATCAATATTATGATACTTTAAGTGGTTTACAAAAATCTATTCGTGGAAGTGATCCTAATGGAGCTATGTATTATTTTGCAAAGTTGATAGAATATAATGATATTGAATCTTTAGAAAGACGTGTTCTTGTTTGTGCATATGAAGATGTTGGACTTGCTAATCCAAATGCTTGTATGCGTACTGTTGCTGCTTTTCAAGCTGCCAGAACAGTAGGATTTCCTGAGGCAAGAATTCCTATTGCAAGTGCTATTATTGATTTATGTCTTTCACCTAAATCTAAATCATCAGAAGCAGCTATTGATGCTGCCTTAGCTTCTTTAAGACAACAATCTTTGCCTGCACCTGAATATTTAAGATTAACACCTGTTGGTCTAGAAGAGGATGAAAAATATAATTATGATCGTCCTGAGTTATGGGAATATATTCAATATTTACCTGATCAAATCGCAAATAATCAATTCTATGTACCTTGGATGACAAGTCAATATGAAAAAGCTTTAGCTGAAAATTATCGACGTATTTTAAAACATGGTCGTACAAGTAATATTAAAAAATTAAATCATACAAAAAAATCCTAAACTTTTAGGATTTTTTCTATATCATCTGTTACTTGTTCAATGGTTTGTTCAAAGTTTTCTAAATTCACATCATACCAATGAACATCAAATTGGTTTTTAAACCAAGTATACTGTCTTTTAGCGTATTGTCTTGAATGTTTTTTTATTAACTCTAAAACATCATTTAAATCAATTTGATGATCATAATAATCAAACCATTCTTTATAACCAATCGCTTTCATACTTTGATGATTTCTTGTAAGTCCTTGACTATAAAGACGCTCCATTTCTTCTTTTAAACCATTTTCCATCATCACATCAACACGTTTGTTAATTCTTTCATATAAAACATCTCTAGGAAGCGTTAATCCCACAAAATAAGCATCATATAAACAAATATGCTCTTGTTCTTCTAACATTTCACTTTTTCTTTTACCTGTTGTTTCATAGATTTCAATAGCTCTTAAAACACGTCGACGGTTATTGAAATGCAATATTTTTGCACTTTCTTCATCGATTGATTTTAAATGATCATGTAATTGTTCATTTGTATAATCTTTATATTTTTCATTTATTGCATGATGATCATTTTCCATTTCATCAAATTGATAATCATATAATGCTGCTTTTATATATAAGCCTGTTCCTCCAACAATTATTGGAACATGTCCTCTTTGGGTAATTTCTGTTATCTTTTTTCTTACTGTTTGTTGAAAATCATGAACACTGTATGTTTCATCAGGATTTAAAATGTCTACACAATGATGAATAATACCTTCTTTTTCTTCTTCTGTGACTTTAGCAGTTCCTATATCCATCTGTTTATAAATTTGCATAGAGTCTCCACTAATAACTTCTCCATTGAACTTTTTAGCAAGAGCTACTCCCATTTTTGTTTTACCAACACTTGTTGGTCCAATTACAACAATTACTTTTTCCATTATACGACCCTCTTAAACAATTTTTCTAATTCATATGCTGAATAATGAATAATCGTTGGTCTTCCATGTGGACAAACATAAGGATTATCACAACGCATTAAATTATCAACAATTGTTTGCATTGACTCAATTGATAGATGACTATTTCCTTTTAAAGATGCTTTGCAACTTAATGTTGCTATAGCATGTTCTTGTAAAGAAAGTAAATCAATTTTATTATCTTTTAATATTTGTTGAATCATATCTTCAATAAATAAATGTTCATTAATTTGATTCATCCACATTGGCAGTTGTTTAATAATAAAACCATTACCAAAAGGCTCTAAATCAACGCCAACTTCTTTTAATAAGTCTTTTCTTTCTTCAATCATCATACATTCACTTAAAGGATATTCAACTGTAATAGGTACTAATAAATCTCTCATTGTCATATCTGGATGACTATATTTTTCCAGAAAATATTCATAATTGATTCTTTCTTGTGCAGCATGTTGATCTATCAAATACATTCCACTATCATCTTCACCTACAATATAAGTTCCATGAATTTGTGCTTTTACAAATATTTTCTTTTTCATTTCTTTCAAAGACACTTCAACTTTTTCAAGTTGGATAGGTTCTTCAACAAGCTTTTCTACAGGTTCTGTTATATATTCATTTTTTTCTTCATGTACAAATAGTGGTTGTTTTTTTTCTTGAATAAATGAAGCTTGTGGTTTTTCTTGAACTTTTGTAGGAATTTCTTGTCTAAAATCAATATCTAGATCCATTTGATCTAGTTGTGGTTTAAAGATTGGTCTTTCTTCTTTAACTTGATAGGTTAAATTTACATTTTCTAAAGTTTTAGATACCGCATCAAAAATTAATTGTTTTAATTCGTATTCTTTAGAAAACTTAACTTCTAACTTGCTTGGATGAACATTGACATCCACTAAATAAGGATCAATTTCAATATTGATGACTGCAATAGGATAACGATTATCTGCTAAATATTTACGATATGCTTGATTAATAGCATCGATTGCTACTTGATTTTTAACAATACGATGATTGACCATCGTAACAATATGATTCTTACTTGCCCTATTCACTTCAATTTTGCCAATAAAACCTTCTATTTGAAATTCATCATTTCCAGCTTTTAAATTCAACATATTTTTAACCACAGATAACCCATAAATCTGATGAATAACTTCTAATAAATTTCCATTTCCATTTGTTTTATAAGTCATCTTATCATTATGTATTAAAGTAAAAGCAATATCTGGATGAGATAAAGAAAGTCTTTCTACATAATTTTGTATATGTGCAAATTCAGCATTGACAGATTTTACATATTTTAATCTTGCTGGTACATTTTGAAAAAGCTTTGAAACAGAAATATTTGTTCCTCTATTAAGATCACTTTGTTTTTGTTCAATAAATTTACCAAATTCATAAATTACTGTTGATCCTTGACTTCCATCACTGGTTTTTAAAACAAAACGAGAAATAGAAGCAATGGAAGGAATAGCTTCGCCTCTAAAGCCTAATGTTTGAATACAAAATAAATCTTGATCATTATAGATTTTACTTGTTGCATGTCTTGAAAAACAAAGACATGCATCTTCTTTATCCATTCCTGATCCATCATCAATAATTTGAATTAAATTCATTCCTCCTTCTTCTATAATAATATCTATTTTAGAAGAAGAGGCATCAATACTATTTTCAACTAATTCTTTGACAACATTTGCTGGTCTTTCAATGACTTCACCAGCTGCTATTTTATTTGCTAAAATATCATCAAGTTGTTTTATTTTCATAGGCCACCTCTACTTTACTAATTTCTTTAATTCGATTAAAGTTGACAAAGCATCTAATGGTGATAAAGCCATTGGATCAATTGTCTTTAAATATTTTTCAACTTCACTTTCTTTTTCAATAACTTGAACTTGTTTTTCTTCAATTAAACAATCTTCTACGTTATTTTCTTCAAGTGTTTCTAATACTAAATTAGCACGATTGATTACTTCATCTGGTAATTTAGCAAGTTTAGCCACATTGACCCCATAAGATTTATTAGAACGTCCTTTTTTAATTAAATATTCAAATACTAAATGATCATTATCTACTCGAGCACTGGCATGAACATTTTGGATACCAAGACCTTTATCTTCTAAAAATGTAAGTTCATGGTAGTGGGTTGAAAATAATGTCATACAATGAATTTCACTGGCAATATATTCAATCATTGCCTGGGCAATAGCCATTCCATCAAAAGTTGCTGTTCCTCGACCAATTTCATCAAATAAAATCAACGATTTTTCACTAGCAAAACGTAAAGCATTATTCGCTTCTAACATTTCTACCATGAAAGTTGATTGACCACTAATTAAATCATCACTTGCTCCAATACGCGTAAAGATTTGATCAAAGATTGTAAGATTCGCATATTTAGCAGGAACAAACGAACCAATTTGCGCCATAATAACAATTAAAGCTACTTGTCTCATATAAGTCGATTTACCACCCATATTTGGCCCTGTAATTAAGACAACTGGTGAATTTTCATCAATTGAAACATCGTTAGGTACATATTTACCATGCCCCATGACTTTTTCAATGACACCATGTCTACCTTCTTTAATATCCATGATTTTTTGATCATTAAAGACAGGTCTTACATAACTATTTTCACTTGCTAACATTGCAAGAGATTGATAAACATCTACACGCGCGATAATTTTCGAAACATCTTGAATCAAATGGACTTCTTTTTTGATTTCATTTCTAACTTGAGTAAATAAAACATATTCTAATTTTTGAATTTTATCTTGTGCCGATAAAATCTTACTTTCCATATTTTTTAATTCAGGCGTAATAAATCTTTCTGCATTCGATAAACTTTGTTTTCTTGTATATTCGAATTCATCTTTAACAAGATCTAAACTTCCTTTTGTAACTTCAATATAATAACCAAAGACACGATTATACCCAACTTTTAAGTTTTTAATACCTGTTTTTTCTCTTTCTTTTTGTTCAAAATCAACTAACCATTGTTTTCCATGATCTCTTAAATAACGTAATTCATCTAATTCTTCATTAAAATGATCTTTGATAATATTTCCTTCTTTAATCGTAAGAGGAGGATTATCAATAATAGCATCATCAATGAGTTTTGTAATATGTGATAGATCAATGATTTGATTGGCTAATTGATCTGTTAAAGGTTCATTGAATGAATAAAGTTGTTGTTTTAATTCTGGTAAGACTTTTAAAGAAGAAGCAATCCATTTTAAATCTCTTGCATTAATGTTTCCAAAAGCAATACGACTTGATAGTCTTTCTAAGTCATAGATTTCTTTTAATATTTCTTTAATACTTTCTCTTTGAATAAATTGTTGAGTAAAGATTTCAACAATATCTAATCTTTCTTCAATGGCTTCTTTTTTTAAAAGTGGTCGATCAATATAATTTTTTAAAAGTCTTGCTCCCATTGCTGATTTTGTCATATCTAATAACCAAAATAAGGAACCATATTTTTCATGATCTTTAGAATTTTCAGTTAATTCTAATGATTTTTTAGTATAAAGATCCATTGTCATAAAATCTTGATTATTGATTTCTTCAATCATTTGAAGATGTTCCAAGTCTCTTTTTTGTGTTTCAATTAAATAATTTAATAATAAAGTAGATACTTTGATTTCTTTTAAATCTTTTATATTATGAAAAATATCTCGATATTTTTCATTAAATGTTTCATTATCATAATGAGATACCATAATTGAATCATTAAAGTTATATGTACAATCACTTTTAACAACAATTTCTTTAACTTCCATCGAAGCTAATTGATTATTTAAAAGATGATCCTTTTTATCAATATTGATGACTTGAAATTCACCTGTTGTAATATCACAAAAAGCAAGCGTATAAACAAAATCAAAAATCATCATACACGCGATATAATTATTTTTATTCTTTGTCATTGATTCATCAAAAATAGTACCTGGTGTGACAATTTGAACAACACCACGTTCAACAATACCTTTTTTTCCAGGATCTGTTAATTGTTCAACAATCGCGACTTTATGTCCATTATCTACTAATTTTTGAATATATCCACTCGCACTATGAAAAGGAACCCCACACATTGGAACTCTTTCTTTAGCGCCGGCATTTTTCCCTGTTAAAGCAAGTTCTAGTTCTTTAGAAACAATCATCGCATCATCAAAGAACATTTCATAGAAATCCCCTAATCTAAACATCACAATAGCATCTTTATTTTGTTCCTTGATACCTAAATATTGCATCATCATTGGACTGTATTTTTGTTTCATTTTTACACCTCATTCTAATTCGTTGATTATTATAACATAGAAAGAAACATCTTTCTATGTTATGAAATCGGGATTAATTTTCATTTCAAGTTCTTCATCATTTGTTTTACTTTCTACAAGAATTGTTGTATTACCAATGATTTTTAAAGACATTTGTTTTTCTATTTCGATGTGCATTGTTTTATTTTCTAAGGTTGCATGGATACATCGAGGTAAGTATTGACTTTCAACAATAATTTGATCATTTTGACTGAGTTGATGATCTTTCATATTTAAATCAATAGCATCTTGGTAATGCACTTGTTGTTTTAATAAATAACTTTCATTTAAATGACTATACCAAATATGCAAATCAAAACTTCCTTCTATAAATGCTTGATGCTCCCTAATGATTCCTTGATATTGATGATTACAAATCCAACATCCTAGTATTTTATCAATCTCATTAACAACATAATCATATTTAGAAATCGTTTTTTTCGTTCCTTTTGATAAAGTTGCCTTGGTCATGATTTCATACACTTTACCAGCCATTTTGTCACCCCATATAACAATATGTCTAAAAATAAAAAAAAGACTTCAACGAAGTCTTATTTTTGTTCTTTAGCGTCTTTTAACACAACATCATGTGCGCCACCTTCAACAATTGAAGTAGCTGATACTAAAGTGATTTTAGCTTTTTGTTGTAATTCAGGGATTGTTAAAGCACCACAGTTACACATTGTATGTTTAATTTTTGATAATGATAAACCAACATTATCTTTTAAACTTCCAGCATATGGTACATAAGAATCTACACCTTCTTCAAAAGAAAGTTTAGCATCTCCACCCATATCATAACGTTGCCAGTTACGAGCACGAGCAGAACCTTCACCCCAATATTCTTTCATATATTGTCCATTAATTTGAACTTTATTTGTAGGAGATTCATCAAATCTTGAGAAATATCTACCTAGCATAATAAAATCAGAACCCATCGCTAAGGCTAATGTCATATGATAATCATGAACGATACCACCATCTGAACAAATTGGTACATAAATTCCTGTTTCTTTAAAGTATTCATCTCTTGCTTTAGCTACTTCGATTGTTGCTGTAGCTTGTCCACGACCAATACCTTTTTGTTCACGAGTGATACAAATTGATCCTCCACCGATACCAATTTTAACGAAATCAGCACCACATTCAGCTAAGAATCTAAATCCTTCTGCATCAACAACGTTACCGGCACCTACTTTAACAGTATCACCATAATTTTCTCTAATCCAATCGATTGTTAATTTTTGCCATTCTGAGAATCCTTCAGATGAATCGATACATAAAACATCAGCACCAGCTTCTACTAATGCAGGAACACGTGTAGCATAGTCACGTGTGTTGATTCCAGCACCAACAATGTAACGTTTATTTTCATCTAATAATTCATTTGGATTATTTTTTCTATTTTCATAGTCTTTTCTAAATACGAAATAATGTAATCTTTGTTCAGCATCTACTACAGGTAATGAATTTAATTTGTTATCCCAAATCATATCATTACATTCTTTAAGAGATGTTCCTAAATCTGCACAAATTAGTTTATCATATGGTGTCATAAAAGTTTCAACTTTTGTATCCATTGATAAACGAGAAATACGATAATCTCTTCCAGTAACAACTCCTAATAATTTACCGTTAGCAGTTCCATCTGCTGTAACTGCCATTGTTGAATGTCCAGTTTTTTCTTTTAAATCTAAAACATCTTTTAAAGTTGATTCAGGTGATAAGTTTGAATCACTTGGAACGAATCCAGCTTTATAATTTTTAACACGTCTTACCATAGCTGCTTGGCTTTCGATTGATTGAGATCCATAAATAAATGAAACTCCACCTTCTTTAGCTAAGGCAATTGCCATATTGTCATCAGATACAGCTTGCATAATTGCTGAAACTAATGGAACATTTAGTGATAATGCAGGTTCTTCACCTTTTTTAAATTTAACTAATGGTGTTTTTAAACTTACGTTTTCAGCACGACACTCAGCTGATGAGTATCCTGGAACTAATAAATATTCATTAAAAGTACGCGATGGTTCTTCAAAGTAAAATGCCATTTTTTTATCTCCTTATTCTTTCTATATTTTTGAAAAATTATAATCCCCAAATTTAAATAAGTCAATAATAAAAAGAAAAAGTAGGTTTCCCTACTTTAAAGCATTATTCATTTGTTGATTGATTGTTTGTAAGATTTCATTCACTTCATTTTGTAAATATAAATAATTAACAACTAATGGATGATTTTCATAATATGCTTTTTTTTCTTGATATTCTTGAATTGTTTTTGTAACTCGATCATCCTGTTTTGCTTTTTGATTGACAATCTTTTTTTGTAATACTTTTAATTCTTTTTCTAATTGTTTAAGTTTTTCATCATTTAAAACAAGTTTTTCATACTTTTGATATTCTTGAACAACTTCTAAAGCTAAAATTTCTTGATTTAATTTTCTAGCAAGCTCTTCAATTCTAGTCAACTTGTTCACCTTTTAAAGCCCAAGTTTTTACTTCTGTGACTTTTACAGGCACAATTTTACCAATATCTTCTTTACGCCCTTTGAAGTTGATCAATTTTTGATGTGCAGTATATCCTGTCATCATTGTTTCATCACGTTTAGATGGACCATCTACTAAAACATCCACAACTTGATTTAAGAAGCGTTGATTTTGTTTTAAAGCTTTTTCTTTAACAACTTCATTTAATCTTTCTAAACGGTCTTGTTTTTGTTCAAATGGCACATTGTCTTGCATTTTAGCCGCAGGTGTTCCTTCACGAGGAGAATAGATAAATGTATAGGCTAAATCGTATTCACATTCTTCATATAAAGAAAGTGTATCTTGGAATTGTTCTTCTGTTTCATTTGGGAAACCAACAATAATATCTGTTGTAATTGAACAATCTGGCATCACTTCTTTAATCATGTGGAAAAGTTCTAAATATTGTTCTCTTGTATATCTTCTACCCATTAATTTCAAGATTTCTGTATTTCCTGATTGTACTGGTAAATGGATATAAGGCATGATGTTATCATATTGATTAATGATTTCAATCATTTCTCTAGAGAAGTCCCATGGATGACTTGTTGTAAAACGAATACGTGCAATTCCAGTTTTAGCAACTTCTTCTAAAAGAGTCGCAAAATCATAGTCTTCTTCTAAATCTTTTCCATAACTATTGACATTTTGTCCAAGTAAAGTGATTTCTTGATACCCATCTGCTTTTAATCCTTTAACTTCTTCAATAATATCATCCATTAATCGAGAACGTTCTTTTCCTCTTGTATAAGGCACAATACAATACGTACAGAATTTATTACATCCATACATGATATTGACCCATGCTTTATGCCCATTAGCACGTGTAACAGGCGTATTTTCAATAACATCCCCTTCTTTAGACCATACTTCTACAACCATTTCTTTACTAAACATTGCTTCTTTTAATAAAGTTGGTAAACGATGAATATTATGTGTTCCAAAGATTAAGTCTATATGTGGGTGTTTTTCTAATATTCTTTTAATAACAACTTCTTCTTGTGCCATACAACCGCATAAACCAAAAATAAGATTTGGTTTTTTCTTCTTTAAGTTTTTAACATAACCTACTTTCCCAAATACTTTTTCTTCTGCATTTTCTCTAATAGCACAAGTATTTAATAAAATGACATCTGCCTCTTCGATTTCTTTAGCAACTGTATATCCCATCATTTCAAAAATACCTGCTAATGTTTCACCATCACGTTCATTCGCTTGACAACCATAAGTATGAATATAATAAGTTTTTCCTTTACCTACACTTACCATATCACTAGGTATTTCAAAAGCATCTTTTAAATGATCAACTTGTTTTCTACTTCTTTTTTGAGCCTCTTTTAAATTTGGCCCTTTAAAATATTCACTATAATCTTTCATTTTTTCACCACATTTCTTTCCTATTATATACATAAAGTTATCTTTTGGCTAGAAAAAAATAAGGACTTATCAGTCCTTATCATTTTTATCTTATCCAAAGAATCCGTCTGGTTGAATTGAGAAGTATAATACTTTACCTTCTGGAGTTCCTTTAAATACTCCTTTACAATGACCTGCTGCTTCTTCAGGTGATAATTCAGTTTCACATTCAAATTCAGCTTTGATTCCTACTTTTTTAATATATTTACATGATACTTTATCATCTGAATATCCATCAAAGAAATCAATAATTTTTTGAACTTGTCCTGTTTGCATTAATAATTTACATTTTGCCATTTTAAAAAACCTCCATTTACATGTCAGTATTATACAATGAATTTTTAAAAAAAGAAACCCTTTTCACTAAAAATTAACGTAATTCTATTACAAGTCTTAAGGCAGTAATCCTTTTATCATCGACCATTAAATCATGAAAAGAAGGAACACAGATAAGCTCTTTACCTGTTGGTATAATATATCCTCTAGCAATTGCAATTGATTTAATTGCTTGATTAAGTGCTGCTGCACCAATTGTTTGAATCATAAGTTTATCTTGTTCCCTCATTAATGATGCTATTGCTCCTGCAACGTGATTAGGAACAGATGTTGAAGATACTTTAATTATTTCCATATTTTTGCCTCCTAATTCACTATATGAATTATCATTAAAAAAATAACAAAAAAAGCATCCTAAGATGCTCGATATAGGTGATCATCATTGATCAAAACTCTTTCAATAGAGATAGGTTGGTGTTTGTCATTAAATTCAATCACGACACCTGCAAACTGTCCTGAATTTTCAGAAATTAAAAATTTTGAACTTAAACCTCTCATACGCGTAATCACACTATCTAAATCACACCCTAAAGAACTTAAATAAGGTCCTGTCATTCCTACATCAGAAATAAATGCTACTTTTTTATCAATAATTCTTTCATCTGCTGTTTGTACATGTGTATGTGTTCCTAAGACAGCTTGTACTTTATCTTTACAATAATAAGCTAAACCTATTTTTTCACTGGTTGCTTCTGCATGAATATCAATAATATGAATATCTTGTTCAAGGTTTAGATAATCATCAATATGATCAAAAGGATTCGAATAACGGTTATCCATAAAGACACATCCAAGTGCATTGGTTACTCTTATTTTTGTACCTTTAACATTAAATACTCTTGTATGGACTCCTGGTAAAATACTTGGTTGATTGAAAGGAACAACAAGGCGATCAGCTTCATCAATAAAATCAAGAAGTTCTTTTTTATCAAAAGTATGATTCCCCATTGTCATACAATCAACACCTTCAAAAGTAAAGAAATCATAATGTTTTCTATTTAATCCTTTACCATGTGTCGCATTTTCAACATTTGCGATTACAAAATCAATTTGATAATCTTTTCGAATACGATAAAGATAATCTTCTATCATTTGTCGTCCTACATTTCCAACGATATCTCCTATAAATAAAACTTTCATTTTCTTTCCTCATTTCGTAAAGACATTTTAACATATATAAAAAAAAAGGGAATTGATTTCCCTTTTATTTTGCAATTTCACTCGCACGAATTTCTCTTATAACAGTAACTTTAATATGTCCTGGATAAGTTAATTCTTCTTCAATCTTTGTCTTAATATCACGTGCAATCTTATGACTTGCTAGATCATCCACTTTATCAGGTTTTACAACGATACGAATTTCACGTCCTGCTTGAATTGCATAGACACGATCGACACCATCAAAGCTTTTAGCCATTTCTTCAAGTTTTTCAAGTCTTTGAATATAATTTTCAATTGTTTCACTTCGACTTCCTGGTCTAGCAGCTGATAATGTATCAGCAGCAGCTACTAAAATAGAAATAACACTTGTTGCTGGCACATCCCCATGATGTGAAGCAATTGCATTAATAACAGTTGGATGTTCTCCATGTTTTTTTGCGAATTTTGCACCTAGTTCAACATGGCTTCCTTCCATTTCATGATCCATTGCTTTACCAATATCATGTAATAGACCTGCACGTTTAGCTAATTGTTGATTTAATCCTAATTCAGCAGCCATAATTCCTGCTAAATGTGCAACTTCTAATGAATGTTGAAGCGCATTTTGACCATAGCTTGTACGATATTTTAATTTACCAATTTGTTTAACAATTTCTTTATCAATACGAGAAATACCTAATTCAAAAATTGCATTTTCTCCAGTTTTACTAATAACTTCATCTAATTCTTTTCTTGTTTTATCAACAACTTCTTCGATTCTTCCTGGTTGAATACGTCCATCTCTAATTAAAGTTTCTAATGATAAACGAGCAACTTCTCTTCTTACTGGATCAAAGCAAGAAATCGTAATTGCTTCAGGTGTATCATCAATAATTAAATCTGCACCTGTTGCTTGTTCGATTGCTTTAATATTACGACCTTCACGTCCAATGATACGTCCTTTCATTTCTTCACTTGGAAGATCAACAACAGTTACTGTTCTTTCAGTAACTTCTTCTTGAGCGTATCGATTAATTGCATTGGCAATAATGTCTCTAGACATATCAGCAGCTTTACTTTTAGCTTCTTCTTCTTGTTCTTTTATGTAAGCAGACATTTCTAATGAAATTTGTTGTTCAACTTGTTTGAACAATTCTTCCTTAGCTTCTCTTGCTGACATAGCGGCAACTTTTTCTAATTCAACAACTTTAGAATCAATTTTATCTTTTAATTCAGCCTCTAATTTATCTATTCCAGCTTCTTTAATATCTAATTGTTTAATTCTTTGTTCAAGAACGTCTTCTTTACCTTGAACAGCAATATCTCTTCGTTCAATACCTTTTTCACGTTCTGAAAGATTATTTTCAAGTTCAGTAATTTCTTGTTTTTGTTCTTTAATTTCTTTTTCTGCTTCTAATTTTAATTCATAAGCTTGAGTTTTAGCATCTAAAATAGCTTCTTTAACTAGATTATCAGCTTTACTCGTTGCATCATCAATAATCTTTTGAGCACTTACATTAGCTTTTGAAATATTTAGTTTTGCATATACAAAATAAATAAGAACCCCAACAGCGACAGCTAGAACATAGGATAAAATAGTGGCAATATTTAAACCTGGCATATTCCACCCTCCATTTTCTCTATGCACATTTTTTATGATTGATTATCCAATCATTCACCGGTTGTTTCGGTTATAATAATTAATATTTACATAGTCTTTACTATGTTTATTAAACGTGTTTTGCGCACAAGTATATTATATGTCAAATTGCTTATTTTGACAATAACAAGTTAAAAAGAGGAATTTTTACAATTCCTCTTCTTCTACAGGCATTAATGAAGCTTTAATTGCTTCCGTAATTTCATTCATTATATCAGGATGTTCAACAAGATATCGTTTTGCATTTTCACGTCCTTGTCCAATCTTTTCACCCTTATAAGCATACCAAGCACCGGATTTATCAACAATATCTTTATCAACTGCTAAATCCAAGACTTCACCATCTCTTGAAATACCTTTACCATAAATAATATCGACTTGTGTTGATTTAAATGGTGGTGCCACTTTATTTTTAACAACTTTGATATTGACTTTATTCCCAACAATTTCCGTACCATTTTTAATTACTTCACTTCTTCTGATTTCTACTCGCACAGAAGAATAGAATTTTAAAGCTCTTCCTCCAGTAGTCGTTTCTGGATTTCCAAACATAACACCAATTTTTTCACGTAATTGGTTAATGAAAATAATTGTACAATCTGTTTTATTCATAACCCCTGAAAGTTTACGTAAAGCTTTAGACATCAATCTTGCTTGCAATCCCATTTGTTGATCAGCCATTTCGCCATCTAATTCTACTTGAGGAACAAGTGCAGCAACAGAGTCAACAACTACTAAGTCAATAGCTCCAGAACGTACAAGTGTTTCAGCAATTTCTAAACCTTGTTCACCACTATCTGGTTGCGAAAGAATCAATTCATCAATATTAACTCCTAGGTTTTTAGCATAAACAGGATCAATGGCATGTTCGGCATCAATAAACGCAGCTGTACCACCTTGTTTTTGCACTTCAGCAATCGCATGTAATGTAAGTGTTGTCTTACCACTTGATTCTGGACCATAAATCTCAATAATTCTTCCTTTAGGATAGCCACCTATTCCTAAAGCCATGTCAAGTGTTAAAGAACCTGTTGGAATAACAGCCACATCAACAGCTGCACGATCTCCAAGCTTCATAACAGAACCTTTTCCAAATTGCTTTTCAATTTGTTTGATTGCATCATTCAATGCTTGTGCTTTTTTAGCATCTTTTGTTTCTACTTCTTTTTTTCCAGCCATAAATAATACCTCCTATTCCTATATATGCTTTATTTTTCATTTTTTCTTTTATTTTTTTAAAATTTTTTCAATTACTTTCTTTTGAGCAAAATCTATTGCCTTTAAAGCAATCTCTTTTCGACTACCTTCTAAATTCAATTTATAAACAACAACATCTTCATAAGCAATACCAATATAGACTTCTCCTACTGGTTTTCCTTCCATTGCATCCGGTCCAGCATTTCCTGTAAAAGAAACACATAGATCAACATCTAAAATACTTTTACCATTAACACACATTAAAGTAGCAATTTCTTTAGAAACAACACCGTACTTTTCAATCAATGGATGTTCAATTCCTAAAAGCCTTTCTTTCGTTTCACTTTGATAAGTGACTAAAGAACCCTTATAAACCTTAGAAATGCCAGGAATATTTCCTAGCATTGTCGCAAAATTTCCTACTGTAAAACTTTCTACAGTTCCAATAGAAATATTATTTTTTATTAATAATTCAGCAAGTTCATTCATTACATTGACTCCGTTAACATATCTTTACTATCCATAAAATAATCAATACCACTTACTATTGAAATCACGCAAGCAATCCATACACTTATTTGACCAATTGGTAAATGAATGATTGAAAAAGGAAAATCATTTAATAATAAGAATATCACACTGATCATTTGTGTCACAGTTTTTAATTTTCCTAAATATTTTGCTGCAATAACAACTTGTTTATTAGCAGCCACCAAACGAATGGCATCTACGATCGTATCCCTAGAAATCATAATAATAGGAATAATGATAGAAATTGTTCCATCACTTGCTAGTAAAAGAAAAATCGTATTAATTAATAGTTTATCTGCAATCGGATCAGCAAACTTACCAAAAGTCGTAATTAATTTAGATTTTCTTGCAATTTGTCCATCAAAATAATCAGTTAACGAAGCAACTGCAAAAATAATAAAGATAATAATATTAACAAGTGAAATATCAGCATTCAAAATATGATACATAGGTACATTGATTCCAAACGTTGCATAAGGAAACATATAAATAAGAATAAGAATTGGAACAAGGATTATTCTTGTAATCGTTAATTTATTAGGTAAATTCATTATTTAACCATCGTTAATTTAAATGTTTTAATTGTGTTATTATGATCACTTTCCTCTAGTGGGAGTTTTTGATCATTAATATAATAACGATGTCCTATGTTCCAACTATATGAAAATTCCAAATATTGGAAATCATTTACATTAAATTCTAACTCAACGCTTTCACATGCAGAATCATCTTTTAAAGCATCAGACATTGAAGGAGCAAGACTACCGCTATAAACTCCTCGTTTAAATGTATCTGTTTGATAACTGTTTGGATCTCCATTGACATGTAAATCAACTCTTGTCGCAAATGTAAAGTCTACTTTTAATTTAAAAGTTTCTTGATCATATCCATCAGGTAATTTAAAACTATAATCACCATCAGCATTTTTAGTAAAAGTTATTTCAGTAGATGTTTGTTCATCTTTTTTCGTTGTATCAGATTTTGTTGTTTTCTTTTTATCTGTTTCTGTTGTTTTCTTCTTTAAAGTTTCACTTGTTTCTGTTTTAGATGTATTACTATTTTTAAATGATGAATCATTTGATTTCATAAAGACAAATGAATATCCAAGTACAATAATAATAGCAATGACAATAATAATGACAATTGCATATTTAACATATCTTAAGATATAGTGATCTTCATAAACTCCCTTTCTTGTCGGTTGTTTTTTAGTTGGTTGAATATTTTTTACTTTATCTACAAAAGTAACAGATCCTATATCTTCTTTTTTATTTTCTAAATCTTTTAAATCAGCCTTTTTAATTTCTCTCGTAATTGCATAATAATCATCAGCAATCGTCTCATCTATTTCTAAGTATCTTGCTATTTTTTTAAGATACATTTTTACATATAGCTCGTCTCCAACAAATCGTTCAAAAGCACCGTCTTCTATATCTTTAATGATATTAACAGATAACAATGTTGCTTCTGCGACTTCCTCTATTGTAACGCCTTTGGCAATGCGGGCTGCTTTTATCTTTTCACTTATTTTGTCCATAAAGACATCCTCCTTTACACTTAGGCATAATTAAACAAATAAATTATAGCACAAATGTTTTATTTGACAAATACAAAAGCTCATTTTATTTCTAATATATTATATACATAAAAAATGTCTTTTTTATGTCCAAAAAGAAAAAAAGCTTAAAAAAGCTTTTTTATAACGTAATAATTCCAAATGTTGATAAAATATAACTTAATAAAATAATTAATAATGTTGGAATACAAATATATTTCATCACAAAATTATAGACTTTTTCTCTTTTAAAAGCAGATGATATTTTAATTTCATCTGAAATTGTTTTTAATTTTGTTACAAAAATAATTAATAAAGCTGTACATAACGCTGAAATTGGCATCATACATGAATTTGTGACAAAATCAAAGAAATCTAATAAAGTCATTCCTAATGGTTGAATCCATCCTAAAACACCATAGCCAAGTGAAATAGGAATTCCTAAAGCCAACATTTCAATAATCATTGCTAAAGCTGCTTTTTTTCTAGAAATATGGAATTGTTCCATTAAAGTTGCGACTGAACATTCCATTAAAGAAATAGCTGATGTTAAAGCAGCAAATAAGACAAGTAAAAAGAATACACCACCAATAAATCCACCTAATTGAAGTGAATTAAATACTTTTGGCATTGTAATAAACATTAAAGACGCTCCAGCATTTAAACTATCTTTTCCTGAAAATGCAAAGACTGCAGGAATAATCATTAACCCCGCTAAAAAAGCAATCAACGTATCCATAATTTCTACTTGAGAAATTGCTTTTTCCATATCAACATCTTTTTTCATATAAGAACCATAAGTAAATAAAATTCCCATTCCAATCGATAAAGAATAGAACATTTGCCCCATCGCAGCAATGACTGTCATAATACTGAATTTAGAAAAATCAGGAATGATATAATATTTTAAACCTTCAATAGCCCCTGGTGTCATTAAACCATAAATTGAAATAAAAATAGCTATCACTACTAAAATAGGCATTAAAATCTTACTTACTTTTTCAATTCCTTTTTCTACACCTTTAATAACCACAATAAAAGTTAATACTGCAAAAACAACTAACCAAAAAGCTGGACTAATTGGATTAGCAATAAAATTTGAAAAATAGGTATCTTGTGTCAAGATTTGACTTGATCCTCTTAAATATTCAAATAAGTATTTACATACCCAACCACCAACAACACAGTAATAAGGAACTATCAATACTGGAATAATTGAATTCAACCAACCACCAATTTTTAATTTTTTTGCTCCTAAGATTTTATATGCTTTGATTGGATTGTTTCCGGTCTTTCTTCCTAATGCTGTTTCACTTACAAGTAAAGCAAAACCAACCGTTAACGCTAAAATAATGTAAGTAAATAAAAAAGTACCTCCACCATATTTAGCCGCAAGATATGGAAAACGCCAAATGTTTCCTAATCCAACAGCCGAACCAGCAGCCGCCATAACATATCCTAAACGGCCTGAAAAACTTGATTTTTTATTTGTTTCCATCGAATTTCCCCTTTTTAACATGTTAAAAAAATTATATTGAAACCTCATAAAAAGTCAACTTTATTGTGAAATTAATAACAAAAATTCTCTTTTTTTTCATTTTAAAACAAAAAACAGCCCTCATTGAGGACTGTCTTATTATTATAATAATGATTTATATAATTCTTTGATTTCTTCTACACTTGTATCTCTTGGGTTACCTGGACAGCAAGCATCAGCTAAAGCAGATTCACTTAAGAATTGTAAATCTTCTTCTTTAACGATTTCTTTTAAGTCAGCTGGAATACCAACATCTTTAGATAATTGTTTAACTGCATCTACAGCTGCTTTACGATATTCTTCTTGAGACATACCAGTAGTATCTACACCCATTGCTTCTGCAATGTCTTTATATTTTTCACCAGTATATGGTGCATTATATTCCATAACTGTTGGTAAGATGATAGCATTAGCAACACCATGAGGTGTATCATATAAAGCTCCAAGTGGATGAGCCATTGAGTGAACTAATCCTAAACCTACGTTAGAGAATCCCATACCTGCAACATATTGACCTAAAGCCATACCTTCTCTACCTTCAGGCGTATTTTCTACTGCACCTCTTAATGATTTAGAAATAATTTCGATAGCTTTGATATGGAACATATCTGACATTTCCCAAGCACCTTTAGTAATATAACCTTCGATAGCATGAGTTAAGGCATCCATACCTGTAGCAGCAGTTAATCCTTTAGGCATTGATGACATCATATCTGGGTCAACGAATGCTACAACTGGAATATCATGTACGTCTACACATACCATTTTACGATCTTTTTCAGCATCTGTGATTACATAGTTGATTGTTACTTCAGCAGCAGTACCAGCTGTTGTAGGAACTGCAAAGATTGGTGTACAAGGATTTTTAGTTGGTGCAACACCTTCTAGGCTTCTTACATCAGCAAATTCAGGGTTTTTATCAATGATACCTACTGCTTTTGCTGTATCCATTGATGAACCACCACCAATAGCAATCATATAATCTGCTCCAGCATCATGTAATGCTTTAACACCTTGTTGAACATTTTCAATTGTTGGATTCGGTTTGATATTAGAATATAGTTCATAAGCTAATCCTGCTTTATCTAATAAATCAGTAACTTTTGCTGTTACTCCAAATTTTACTAAGTCTGGATCTGAACATACTAAAGCTTTTTTGAATCCTCTTGCTTTTGCTTCTTCAGGAATTGATTCAATTGCTCCTTTTCCATGATAACTTGTTTCATTTAATACAAATCTGTTTGCCATAATTAAATCTCCTCTTTTCTAACTACACATATTTTAGTATCATGTGAAAATAAAAACAAGTTACACATAAGGCTATGTGTAACATTTCACAAGTTTTATATCATTTTTATCCCATTACAAAAAGCTATAAATATGTCATAATAGAAACAAGGAGTGATATCATGAAATATTATGCTGTAAAAAAAGGAAGACATCCTGGTATTTATAATACTTGGGAAGAATGTCAAAATGAAGTAAATCAGTTTAAAAATGCGCAATTTAAAAGTTTTACTTCTAAAGAAGAAGCTTGGAACTATTTAAATGAAAATACTCAAAAAACAGCTAAACCATCACTTAGTAAAGATCAATATAATGCCTATAACCAATTAATATCAGGTAAAAATATCTTTTTAACCGGTGGTGCAGGAACAGGTAAATCATTTGTTTTAAAATTATTTATCAGTGAAATGGAAAAACAAAATAAAAAAGTAATTGTCTGTGCTCCTACAGGTATTGCTGCTATTAATATCCAAGGTGTAACTATTCATAGATGTTTTCAAGTATCCCCTGAGCCACAAGTTATTAAACATATCCAAAAAGTACCTCAAGTTGTACAAGAAAGCGATATTATCATTATAGATGAAATCAGTATGTGTCGTGTTGATCTTTTTGATTTTGTTGTAAGAACAATTACTAAGGCAGAAGAAAAATCTTTATCTCGTAAACAAATAGTTGTCGTTGGTGATTTCTTTCAACTTCCTCCAGTTACTACTGATAATGATCGTGAAGTTTTAGAAAAAATATATGAACATTATCATAAAGGCTACGCTTTTGAATCTACAAATTGGAAAGATTTAGATTTTCAAACAGTTGAATTAAAAGAAGTTATTAGACAAAAGGATCCTGAATTTGTTCATGAACTTAATAAAGCAAGAATAGGTGACTATTCTTGTGTAAGTTATTTTAATACTCATAGTCAAAAAGAACTTTTTGAAAATGGAATTATTTTAACTGCTACTAATAAAAAAGCAGAACAAATCAATCAAGATAAACTCTCTAAGTTACCCAATAAAGCTAAAGTCTATCATTCTAGAATAGTAGGAGATGTTAAAAATTCTGATAAACCTACTTTAGATGAACTTCATCTAAAAATAGGAGCTAGAGTTATGGTACTAATTAATGATACTGAACAAGATTTATATCAAAATGGTTCATTTGGAAAAGTATATAAATTAGAAGATGATTGTGTAACAGTTATGCTTGATACAAATAAAACATTAGTTACTTTTGGATATCATGAATGGGCTATAGAAAATTATGTTTTGTCTAAAAAGAAAGATGGGGATATTGAAGATCATCAACTATCTAAAGAAAAAGTAGGTGCTTTTTATCAAATACCTTTAAAGCTTGCTTATGCTATTACAATGCATAAAAGTCAAGGACAAACTTATGATCAAGTCAATTTAATCCCCTATTCATTTGATAACGGCCAACTATACGTAGCTTTAAGTCGTGTTAAATCTATTGAAGGTCTTTGTTTAATCAATCAATTAAGACAAGAGAATTTAATTTGTAGTCAAGAAGTCAAAGATTTTTATCATATTGGTTCATCTAAAAACAAAGATAATCTTATTTATGAACTCGGTAAAAAAGTACTAGAAACTTATCCAAAAGAAATTCAAGATTTAATAGATGAAATACATAAAATAGATAGAAAAGGATAAACATCGTATTTAAGATATGTTTATCCTTTTCATATAATGCATTATTCAGTTAATTAACTTTAAAACATCATCTTCATTGGTAACATTAAAAATATGATGCGTTAATACATTAAGTTTTTCAATTGATGTATTGAAAGTTGTTTTTCTAAATTACTTGAAAGACTTTCTAATTTAATACCTAATTGTTCTTTTAACATATTTTGTTTTTCTTCTAATTTACCTTCAGTTCTACCTTTAATCACTCCTCGTGCTTCTCCTTCTCTTCTAAATCCTTCTGCCATTCTTTCCATTCCTTCACACATATCAATCTCATCTCCTTCTAGAACATTTTCAACTTGATCTATACTCCCTGTAATAGTTGCTGCATACAAAAAGTATTCTTTTGAAATGTTTTTTAATCCATTTAATTCTTCATAGCTTCCTTTATATATTGATTGTATAGTTTCTATAAAGTAACGAGTTTGTTCATCACTGATCTTACTTGTATCCATTTCTTTAACATCTACAAGAATGATTTTCCAATCATTAAAGTATTTCTTTAATTCTTCGGGTATTTCAAAATAATCACTGAGTTTTAATGGACCATTCCATTTCTTTGTTCCTATATAAAGTACTACTATTATTTGAGGAACTAATCTTTTATACTCTTTATTTTCTGCCTGTTTTAAAAATTCCAACATTTCATAGATTCCACAACGAATAACCATCGTTTCATCAATACTACTTTGATGCTCTATCCCCAGTAAACAATAAATTCCATTAATATCACTTTTAACGACAATATCCCTTTTTCTTTTTTTATCTTCTGCTCTTTTTGAATCATTGATAATAAAAGAAATATCAAATTCAAAACGTACTAGTCTTTCAAGATGAATGATTTGTTTCCCTTCAAATATAGCTGCATTATAAAAAGATGCAAAACTGACATCATTACTGAATACTGTTCGACAAGCACCATCAGAAGTTAACTTATTTAGAGGTTCCATACAAATTACCTACTTTCTATTAAGTTGAAGTAACGTCATCTAGATTTATTACAAGTAGATTATAACATGTATGAACTCAATATTTGTCCCAAGTTTGTCTCACAAATGTCTCATTTCTTATACTTATTTTATCTTTCAATGGACGTTTAGTCCAAAAAAATATGAGGTTCATTTGAACCTCATAGGAAATATTATAATTCATTAATTACACGATATGCTTCTGCTGTTGCATCTAGAATTCTTCTAGGTGATGAAGCATCTCCTACAACTTTTACATCATATTTTTTAGATAATTCTTCAGCAAGTTCATTTCTTGATTTATATCCAGCTGCAATAACAACATAATCACATGGAACAGTTGTATTTGATAAAACAACTTCGTGATTTTTAATTTCTTTTACTGTTTCACTTGTTTTTACATCTACTTGATACTCAGCAAGTTTTGCAAACATATGTCCAATAAATGTAGCTCCAATACCATCAGCAATATTATCTTTCATTTCTACTAATGTAACATGAGCTCCCTGATTTCCTAAATACTTACAAGTTTCAGTTCCTACTAAGCCGCCACCAATAACGACAACATTTCCTTTTAATTCTTTTTAATTTTCTAGTACATCTTCTGCTTGTAAAACAAATTCTTGTTCAATTCCTTGAATTGGTGGAACAATTTGTTTTGAACCAGTTGCTAGAATAATTGTATCAGCATCAAATTCATCATCAGCTTTTACTTTTTTATTGATAACTTCAATATTATATTTTTTCATTTGAGATACTAAATAACGATCAAACATCGTAAATGTATCTTTTTCAGGTGGTGTAGATAGTGCTTTAAATTTTCCACCTAATTCACCTTTTTCATAAACAGTAACTTTCATACCTCTTTGAGCAGCTGTAATTGCCGCTTCCATTCCGGCAGGACCAGCACCAATAATTACTACTTTTTTATCAGATTTTCCTTTTAACTTACAAGTTAACTCTTCACCAGCTACAGGATTGACCATACAATGTGCAGGCATTCCTCCAAGTACACGATCAATACATCCTTGGTTACATGCAATACAATAACGAATATTACCATAATCATGTGCTTTAATTTTATCTACTAATAATGGATCAGCAATTAAACCTCTACCAATAGCAACAATATCTGCTTCATCATTTTCAACAACATTTTCAATTAAATGTGCATCATTTAATCTTGCTGCAACAATAACAGGAATATCAATTTCTGCTTTTAATTCTTTAGCAAAAGGTATAATAAATCCTTGAGGAATAAACATTGGTTGAATTGCATATTCAACAGCATCATAACATCCTGCTGATAAAGAAATAGAAGCTACACCCATTTCTTTAGCTACATGACAAACTGTTTTTACCTCTTCAAATTTCATTCCATCATCTACATATTCATCAACACTTATACGAATTTGTACAGGCACTTCTCCATTAACTTCATCAATAACAGTTTTTAAAACATCCATTGGATATTTGATTCTGTTTTCAAAACTTCCACCATATTCATCTGTTCGATGATTTGTATGAGTTGACATAAATGAATGTAATAAATATCCATGAGCAAAATGAACTTCTACAATATCATATCCTGCTTCAATAGACCATCTTGCAGCTTGTCTAAATTGTTCTTTAATACGATCCATTTGTTCATGAGTAATTTCTTTTGGATGATTTTGTAAAATTCCACAAGGAATTGCTGAAGGGGCTAATGGATCTAATCCAGTAATGGCTTCACTTGCTTGTCTACCAGCATGATATAATTGTGCAGCCACTAAAGAACCTTTACTATGAATAGCATCTACTAATCTTTTATGACCAGCTACTTGTTTTTCATCAAATAATGATAATTGAGTTGGTAATCCTCTTCCTTCTGGTGATACACATATAGAATATGGCAAAAGAAATCTACTTTATGTAATATAAATCAGTCTTCAAGAATATTATTGTTTGATAACATTTTCCATATTTTATTAAAAGCGTTTGATTCATAAAATGAATGATAATTATATTTATCATTTATATGTACCAATAATAAAATCAGCCACCATTTTGAAAACATTATACCTGCTCCAAGTTTTTTACCAACTTTTCCAACATGGTTTTCATATCTGATTTTTACATAATTAATAATGTCCCTATTACTTCCATGTTCCACATTAATAAACGTCATTAATACAAGTGGATTGATATCAGCATCTTGTTTATCATTTGTGATTTTCAATTCTTCAAACATTTTTTTCTTATCTATAACATTATTGTACTGATTTAAAATATAGTAATGCCAAATTTGAACTATTGTGTCATTATATCTATTATTAATTAAATGTGTTTTTTTGCAAAGACAATTCACAAGTTTTACATAATCCATATCTTCTACCTTATAATATTCTATAATAATCGCTATTAGTTTATAGCAATTAACAGCAATAACGGGTGAATAAAATATCAACTGTAATAAATAGTTAATAATATAGTCCATATTTTCAATTTTCATGAATCGTTCTTTTTCAAAAAAGCTATCATTTGAAGCTTCAAATATATTACTAGATCTTTCCAAAAATAAATCGGAAATTTTTCTTCTAATTTTTGTTAATAATATTTTACATTCGGTTAAATTATTAGTTTCTAAATAATTTTTAAAAATCTTTTTCAAATGGTTAATTTCATCTGTTGTTTCCCATATATTTCCTAAAGAATTAAAATCAAAATCAATTTGTTTGAAATCTACAGAATTATTATATAGTACACTTTCCATGATTTCTGTTTTAGAATGATTAATTCTTAATTTATATTTATTTAATATTTTTTGTGTCAAATCTATAAATTCTTCTAATCTTTCTTTTGAATTTGAAAAAAAAGTGAAGTCATCAACATACCTTATGTAAGAAATATCTTCATTTTTTATTATTTTCTCTATCTCATTATCCACGCATAACATCATTAACTCTGATGAAATATTTGATGAAAAACAACCTGCAATTATTCCTTTAGTTTGATTTGAATTTACCTTCATATTATATTTATCTAAAAAATCAAAATAGCAATTATTTTCTATTAAATCTTTATAAGGAGCATACTTTTTTATTCTTTCTAAATAATGTGTGTATATATTTGGATAAAATGATTCTATATCAAGTTTTAATACGTATAAATTCGAATCTAAAAACTCAAAATATTTATCCGCCAATTTTTTATTACTCAATTGATTTACTGATTTATTATTTTTTGTAGCGAATTCATTTTTAACAATTGTAATTTCTTCCATGGAATATTCATGCCTAATCTTAAATTCTTTATCAAAAACCACATATGAATTTGAATAATTTGTAAAATCATTTTCTTCATTATATATTTTTCCAAAAATATCATCAAAAGCTTTTATTGAATTATAAATAAACGAGATATAATAAATAAGATTAGGTATTTGTATTTCACGATACACCCCATTTTTTTTAAAATCAAAAAAACTAATTGGTTCAGCACCATCCATATGGATATACATAGGATTTTCACAATTTTTTAACTTTGTAATATCGATCAAGCCATCATCATCAAATTTAAATACATCATATAAATTATTTTTGTCAAAGATATCATCTATAAGTAAACTTAAATTATCTTTATACTTCCCTAATAAATAATCCTCTGGTAAATCTCCATATTGATAACCCTCTAGCAATCTATTAATATTTATATCTCTAATATTTTCTTCTACTGAACTCATTATTACCCACATCCACTTATATATTTGCAATATTTGTATAATTATATTTTTTATCTATATTTTCCATTTCTTCTTTTTTCACATCATTTTAAAAACATGTTGCCAATCATCTACAATTACCATTTTCAAAAAATATTGATAAGTATGACAATTTAATTTTATAACATCAGCTACCCTATTCCTAATATTCAACTTACTTACCTACTTTTACCAACATGTAAAATTCATTAATTTTCAATTTCTTTTCTTTTAATATATTCTGTAATTATCTGTTGATAACTTTGCAATTGATTTATATGTTCGTTATATTTTTCACTATTTAAACATTTTCTTTTTGTCGATAAATTAATTATATTATTAGCCTTTTCCTCTAGACCTGTTTTCCTTTCAGTACCAACAATCACTTGCCCTTTATTAGATAACAAAAGTTCCATAGATTTGAAAATACATTCTAAGTTATCTTCATCTTGTCCTTGCTGATTCGGAGTATCTATAACATAAAAATTAAATGGATTTCCTCCTCTTTCTAAATTATACAAATATAGCGCTGATTGATACATATAAACCAATCTTGGTGTTTCACTACCAGTATGATCAATAACTTGAACTAGATCTCTAAATTTTATATATGTTGATGGAAGATTAATTTTTTCTGCAAATGTTTTACATTTATCTTTTAATTGCATAGTAATTTCATTTTTACGTTTTTTAGATTTTATTTCTTTTATTTGTTCATCTAATGCTCCTATTTCACCTATTAAATTCTTATATTTACTTTCTATTTTTACTAACTCTTGTTTGCATTTATTGTATAATTCATACTTTCCCTTATTCTTATACAATTCTTCATATGATAACATTTCTTTACTATCTTTTATTAATTCTTCATTTTTTAAAATTTTATTTTTTATGTCTTCATATTCGTTATTAAAATTCATTAACTGTTCTTTAAAGTCATTTATTTTATCTTCTAATATATTTCTTAATTTTTCACTATTCTCTAAACCAGCACTCAAGTTTAATTGCTCATTTAAAGAATTTTTGTGCTTTGTACCACATATTGGACAAATTATTTCTTCATCTTGCTCCATTGCAAACGAAATATCTTTTTGCGTTTCTTCTATATTTTTATAAATATTATTTAATTCTATTTTTTTCATAAAAATATTATTATCAAGTTTAATCATTTTTTCTTTAATTGAATATTCTTTTTTTCTTAAATCATCTGTATCATTTCTTAATTTTATTAATTTTTTTTGAACGTCATCAACCGTATTCAATTGATTTAAGTTTTCTAGTTGACTTTTCTTTTTTAAATCATGAGATATACTATTCACAAACATTTCATTGCTTTTGAGTTCCTTCAATTTTTCTTCTTTATCATTGCTAAGTTGTATTTTTTTTGCCTTCAATTTATAATAATCATTATTTAAGTATCCTGTAATAAATTTATTTGTATCGCCTTTCCAATCTTTGATATATCTTACATTTTTGAATTCATTTCCTATATCAGACCATCCATCATCCTGATCAATATATTGAAATCTAAACAAAAGAGGTGTAGTTACATTAATTATCTCTGAATTATTTGATATAACACATTGCATATTAACTTCGAATATTTCCATCAATTTATCGCAAAATAATTGAAATTTTTCAGTATTAATTACACAAGTATAATTGTTTTTTTCTTCCTTCATAATACTAAACTCTTTACCACATCTAAGTACGCAGTATTGTTCATCTCCATACTCAAAATACAACAAATATGTTGATATCAAATTTTTCCAATCCTTTTCAATTTTAGAGCAATCACAACCAAGTGCAGTAAAAATACTTTTTATAAGAGATGATTTCCCTGTTTTATTTCCTCCAAGTATTATATTTAAACCTTTTTTAAAAGGTACTTCTAAAGAAGATTGCTCACTTCTACTTATGACTATTAACTTTTTTAATAATAATCTTTTCATTATTTTTTTCCTCTTGCTTTCTTAAATTTCTTATTAATAAACGATATTGTCTTTCTTTTATATTATCTCTTACTATATTCATATTCATAATAAAGTACCTCAACCAACTTTCTTAAGTTATCTATTTGTATTTTATATTCATATTTATTATCATTTAATTTTTTTACACATGATTCATATACCTGATCTATCCCTCTTTCAAAATTATTATCAATAACTTCTTTCAATACTAATATAATCTGCTGATATTTAAGCATTGACATATTTTGCCATTTCAAATCATGCTGATTTTTTTCATCTAAAATTCTATTAACATCTTCGTTACTTATTCCTTTATCAATTAAAAAGAAATAAAATCCCCCTATATCATTTTGCTTTATTATTTTTGAATCTATTTGATTCTTAATACTACTAATATCTATTCCTTTTTTATCAATAAGTTTTCTAAAACTAATAGGAGGATATACCTTTTCTTTACTTTTTTTCCTAACATCTTCAACCAATTGATTATAAATAGCTTGAGCTGTTATCATAGATATATTTTTAGTAATATTATCAAAAAATTCACCTTTTGTCTGTGATTCATATGTATCTAGCTGTAAATTTGATTTTGATACAAATGTGTTCTGAATAAACTTATCAAATACATTATCAAAATTATCAATTTTATCATTTTTATATTCATCTTTAATTCTAAATTTTATTTTATTATATAGTTCATTATCTTCTTCTTTTATATTCTTTTTATCTTCGATACATGCTTGCCATTTTTTTACATCGCTATCAAAATCTATATTCGAAATAAAAAAACATGATTTACACTCTGACCCAAAAGTTAAAAAATTATAAAAAATAAATCCAAGGAATGACTTTTTATTTTTCGCTTTTTTTGACATTTCAGAAATAGTCCAATTATTATTTTTCTCTTTTGTTTTAATTTGAAAAAAACTATAATTTTTATCTTTATCGTATTCAGCCATATCATCATGATATTCACAAAAAACTGTACACATTTTTTCATTTTTGAAATTTTCAATAATATGATAAACAATCCAATGTACTTGATATTCAAATCTATTATATGAATCTGATCCTGCCTGTTCTCTTTGATTTGTATCCAATACTTTACTCATTTTCGTTACTCCTTTTTTGTATCCGTTTTTATTTCTATAAAAAAAGAAATAGATAACACTTATTATTATACAACTTGTGTTATCTATTTACTGTTTTCGTTCACGAACGGCTACTTTTCGTGCGTGAACGACATGTATTTACTTTTATTTACAACTTTTTCTTAATATTCTATTGTTTATCAATATGCCCATTAAAAAACCTAAACTATTATGAATAATATCATCAAACTCAAATAAACCTCTACATAAAACTAATTGCAATAACTCAATAGAAAAAGAAATACTAATACCTATCAATAATCCAATCTTCCAATCCATCTTTTTACCATATGCTAATGGCAAAAAGATACCAATTGGTAAAAGCATAACAATATTTAATATATTTTCTAAAAATAAATCATATCTAGAAGCAGTTCCTAATCTCCCTATAGGATGAATAATCTCTTTCCATGACCAAAATACTTCTAGTTGATATTTTCTAGTACTTGGTAATCTAGAAAATACTGTCGATCCATAAACATGTAAAAGATAAATAATAAATAAGATACTAAAACACATTTGTGTTTTAGTTATCTTATTCTTTTTATAATATCTTTCTAATATGATAAAACTGATAATCATTACAATAATTACAGTTATTAATTCTATTTTACTCCATTTAGGATAATGAGAAATAATAGTTTGAAATATATCCAATGTTTTAACTACTAATATATTGTATATTTATACAATATACTTTTTCCTTTCTACCAACCTTGGTTGTTAGTCATTATTTTTATCTTATTATTGTACAAGATACAAATAATGTAAACATAAAATTTAGATCAAATAGCAAAAAAGCAGCCTCTAAATTTAAGGCTGCTAGTTTATTTTATTCATTAACAATACTTTGTTTGTAATTACTATTCCTATTAAAAAACCTAAACTATTATGAATAATATCATCAACATCAAACATTCCTCTACATAAAATTAATTGCATCAACTCAATAGAAAAAGAAATACAAAAACCTATCAATAAACCTACCTTCCAATCTATCTTTTTACCATATACTAATGGTAAAAAGATACCTAAAGGTAAAAGCATAATAACATTTAATATATTTTCCAAGAACAATTCATATTTTGGATATGTCGTATTCATTGAATTTAATATTTCTTTCCATGACCAAAATACTTCTAACTTACATATTCTTTTACTTGGTAATCTAGAAAAAACAGTAGATCCATAAACATGTAATAAATAGATAATAAATAAAATACAAAAAAACATTTGTATTTTATTTATTTTATCTTTTTTATAAAATCTTTCTAAAATAATAAAGCTTATAATCATTACTATAACTACAGCAATTAATTCTATTTTACTCCAATGAGGGTAATGAGAAATAACCGTTTGATATATATCCAATTTAAATTACCTTCCTATCACTACTTATTATTGACAATATCTTGAATATGTTTACTTACTTGATCATGTAAATCTTCTCTATCTAATGCAAAATCTATTGTTGCTTTGATAAATCCAAATTTATCCCCTACATCATATCTCTTTCCTTCAAAATCATACGCATACACTGCTTGTCTATCTAATAATCTTTTAATGGCATCTGTTAATTGGATTTCTCCTCCTGCTCCCTTTCCTTGTGTTTCTAACAATTCAAAGATTTTAGGTGTCAACACATATCTTCCTAAGACTGCTAGTTGACTTGGTGCTTTCTCTACTGCTGGTTTTTCTACCATATCTGTTAGTTTTACCAATCTTCCTTTTGCTGGATGTGATTTTGATGGTTCTACGATTCCATATTTGCTGACATCTTTTTTATCGACTGTCTGTACTCCGATTACGGATGCTGATGTTTTACTATATTGTTCTATTAGTTGTTTTAAAGCTGGTTTCCCTTCTTTATTGACAACCACATCATCTCCTAATAAGACTGCAAATGGTTCATCTCCTATAAAGGATTTAGCACATAGTACTGCATGTCCTAATCCTTTTGGTTCCTTTTGTCTGATATAGTAGATATTGGCCATATCTGCTATATCTTGAATCATTTTTACTTGTTCTAGTTTCCCTGATTCTTTTAGTCTTTCTTCCAGTTCATAGTTTTTATCAAAATGATTTTCCATTGCATGCTTATTACTGTTTGTAATAATCAGGATTTCTTCTATTCCACTGTCTACTGCTTCTTGTATGATATATTGGATTGTTGGAATATCTACGATTGGCAACATTTCCTTAGCTATTGCTTTTGTTGCTGGTAGAAATCTTGTTCCTAATCCTGCTGCTGGTATAATTGCTTTTCTTACTTTCATAACTTCCTCAATATAATAATCAACAGTTATAAATTATTATTTTTTATTTTTTTGACATAAAAAAATAAAGTAATGTCGCTGAGTAAAAAATACTGCTGGTTAGTAATGATATAAATAAAAAGTTTTGTTTTTTTACTTATTATCGAATATCGATAATAAGTAAATAAGCTAATTGTATGATGCAGAAAAAAGACAAAATAAATATGTTGGAAAACTTACATACTTATTTTGTCTTTTTCATATTTTGAAGTACTTAAAAATTATAAGTCACTATTTTATAATTCTAAAATTAAATATTTTTAGTTAGTTAAACCTAATAACCAGTCTCTTGCATTAATACGTCTAATACCATCATATTGAATTTCTGGATCTTCATCCATTGTTAAAATAACTTTAGGATAATGATCACGAATAGCTTGGAGTGGTCTTAATTCTCTTTGAAGTGTTTTTTCATCTCTTACAGTAAGAGCTACCTGATAATAAATTGTACCTTTATGATTTTGTGCAACAAAATTAACTTCATAATTATCAATTTTACCAACATATACATCATATCCTCTTCTCAATAATTCTAAATACACAACATTTTCTAAAATATGTCCTGTATCCATCATTTTAGAGCCCAATAACATATATCTCATCCCAATATCCACAATATAATATTTTTCTAGTGATTTTAAATACTCTTTTCCTTTAATATTATATCTTTTAGCAGGATATATAATATAACTTTCACTGAAAGCCTCTAAATACTTTTCTACGGTCCTTGAATTTATTTTTCTTCCCAATGATGTCATTGTATCTGAAATTTTTTTAGATGATAAAGGATTGCCTATATTATCAAATACAAATTTTAAAACGCTCTTTAACATCATTGTATCTGTTATATTTTTTCTATGGACAATGTCTTTTACAACAATTGTATTATAAATACCTTCAAGGTATCACGTATTTCATCAGGTTGATTCTTTAACTGAAGAGCATATGGAAATGAACTATTTTGTAAATACTCTGTATATTTTATTCCTCTATCATTCATATTTCCTGTACTTTCCATATATTCTTTAAAAGATAACGGCAACATTTCTATTTGAATATATCTTCCTGAAATCATCGTCGCTATTTCACTTGATAACATATAAGCATTAGACCCTGTTACATAAATATCTACATTATCTTTAATATAAAGACTATCTAATACTTTTGGAAATTGATCTACATTTTGACTTTCGTCCAAAAAGATATACGTCATTTTATTTGGTATAAGTTTTTCTTTTAAATAATTATATAATTTTTTATAATTTGTTAATTCTTCATAATCCAAATCTTCAAAGATAATAGTTACAATTTGACTTTCTTTAACTCCGTTATTTTTTAAATAATCTTGATACATTTTTAAAAGTACTGATTTTCCACATCATCTTACCCCTGTTACAATTTTAATCAATTGTTTATCTTTCCATGTTATTAACTTGTTTAGATACTCTTTTCTTTCGATAATCATAAATGCATCACCTCTTTATCACATTGTAATACAATAAATATTTAAAATTAAAAAGTTTTTGTACTGTGATACAAAAACTTTCAAAAATATACATTCTATTTCATTATTATCTATTAACCTATTTCATTAGCAGCTTTATAAGCTGTTCTAATAGCACTTGCAATATCAGCAGTTCTTTCACCAGAACAATCACCTACACATACATGAGGAATTGTAATAGATGAATCATCAAAGATATTTTTCTTTGATCCTAAAGCATTAATAATTGTATCAGCTTTGATTTGTTCATTTGCTGTATAGACAATATTGTTTTCAATATGATCTACTTTTGTATTTACTAATTGTTTAACATTATGATCTGCAAAGTCTTTCATCATTAATGGTAAAACAGTTGTAGATTCACCAGCAGCAATTTTATCCATCATTTCTACAATTGTCACTTGATGACCTTTATTTGCTAGATATTCAGCAGTTTCAGCACCTACTAAACCTCCACCAATAACCACACAATCACCAGTAACTTCTTGTCCGTTTAAAACATCCCAACTTGAAACAATATTGCTGTTATCATGAGGAATTGGCATTTCCATATTATGTGCCCCTACAGCAATAATAGCATAATCATAACTATTGATATCTTTTGCTTCTTCATTTAAATGAATATCTACATTTAATGTAGGTAAGACTTTTTGATAATATTCAACACTTCTTAAGATTTCATTTTTTCTTGGTGGAACAGAGGCAATATTGATTTGTCCTCCTAAATGATCTGCTTTTTCAAATAAAGTCACTGTATGTCCTTTAACAGCAGCAACTCTTGCTGCTTCTAAACCAGCAATTCCTCCACCAATAACAACAACTTTTTGTGGATTATTTGTTGGTTTAATTGAAACAGTAGCTTCATTTCCATTTTCAGCATTTAAAACACATGAAATGTATTGTCTATTTTGAATTGCATCAACGCATCCTTTATTACAGTTTAAACATTCTCGAATGCATTCACCTTTTTTCACTTTTAAAGCAATATCAGGATCAGTTAATAAAGAACGTCCATAACCAATCATATCAGCATCACCATCATTTAAGATCTTTTCACCAGCTTCTACACTTACTACTCTACCTACTGTTGCTACTGGAATAGAAACAACTTCTTTAACTTTTCTAGCAACTGGTAATGTCCAATTATAAGGAACATCTCCCATTGGCGGAATCGTATCACCCATATTTCCTGTATGGTTGGCTTGAGCTACTTGAATCATGTCAACGCCTGCTTCTTCTAGTTTTTTCGCAAAAGCAATTCCTTCAGCTTCTTTTAAACCACCTTTACCTCTCAAACTTCCATCTTTATTTAAAGTAATAATTGGAAGTTTATATTCAATCGTTAAATCAGGTGCAGCTTCTTTAATTGCTTTAACAACTTCTAAAGCATAACGAATTCTATTTTCAAAAGAACCACCATATGCATCACTTCGATGATTTAATACTTCAGAACATAAAGAACCTAACAAACGATCGCCATGAACTTCAATCGCATCAATTCCTGCAAGCATTGCTTTATGCGCACAACTCGCAATACTTTCTTTAATTTGATTTAATTGTTCAACTGTTGCTTCATTTACAAAATGTTGCATATCATGATGTAATTTAGCATAAGCATCTTTGGTCATCTTTTGTGCTAATTCAGTTTGTTTTACAGCTTCTTCTTCATTTCCTTCAGCTTTTGCTTTAGCCGCATTTTGACGAGCTATTCCTGCTTCCATAATCATTTTTCCAACACCAGGAACATCATATTCTGGATGGAAGATTTGTAAAGCCACTTTACAATCATATTGATGTAATGTATCCGCAAGTTTTTTAAAGGCTGGTATTTGTTCTTCACTATAAAGTTTTGGTGTTGGTGATGCTGTACGTACAGGAGCTACGTCACCAATAACAACATAAGAAGCTCCACCTTTCGCTAATCTTTCATAAAAGCTTAAACTTCTTTGTCCAATAGATCCATCTCTTTCTTCATACCCTGTTGTAAGAGGCGGAAACATAATTCTGTTTTTTAATGTCATTTTTCCTACTTGGATTGGTTCTAATAGTTTCATATTATTATATCTCCTTTGTTATTTGATATGCATTTGTAATAGCATCTTTTAATGTTCCTACTTTTTGACAATCACCAATTAAATGCGCATTTTCAATTGGTGAAGCAACTGGATTATAACCAACTGCAAAAACTAATGTATCAACGTCATCTAGAACATATTCTTGATGATTCTTTTCATATTTAATAGTATTTTCATCAACATAAGTAATCTTAGAATTTAATTCAATCTTCACACCTTTTTCCATCATACGTCTTGTAAGCAATGATTTCGTTGCTCCAGATTCCCCTGTCATTAATCCTTTAGTCATTTCAATTAAAGTAATATCTCTATTTGTAGGGAATAAATCATTAATCAATGGTGCTAAATAATCTGCTGTTTCACAACCAACAGAACCACCACCAATAATCACGATCTTTCTACCTGGAAATTTTTTACCAGATAAAATATCATCAGCCGTCATTGTTTGTTTAAAGACTTTATAAGGTTCGATTTCTTTAGGTGTTGCTCCTACTGTTGTAATAATTTCATAATCTTTAAATTCATTTTCAATCATTTCTTTAGTCACTGTTGTATTTAAACGAACATCAACACCCGTTAATTGGCTCTTCATATATTTAACTACTTTAGTAATTTCTTGTTTACCAATAGGCACACAAGCAATATTTAATTGACCACCTAAACGATCACTTTGTTCACATAAAACAACTTCATGTCCACGTTTTTTAGCGACATAAGCAGCTTCCATTCCTGCTGGTCCACCACCAACAACAAGTACTTTTTTCTTAACAGGAGCTTCATCAATTTCTTCTTTTTCAACAGCTGGATTGACTGTACAACTAATTGGTTTACCAAACATAATTCCTGTTAAACATCTTCCACAACCAATACATGGTCTAATTTCATCTGTTTTTCCTGCTTTGGCTTTATTTGCAAATTCACTATCACATAAATTAGGACGCCCAATCATACACGCATCACAAACACCATTAGCGATTAACTCATCTGCTACCCAAGGTTCGTTGATACGCGAAACTGTTGCCACTGGAATAGATACATGTTTTTTAATTTCTTCACTTGCATGTTTATGTGGTGCCGGAGCTGTTCCACTTGCTGGCATTGAACTTCCTTTTTTAATGGTATTTCCTCCAGAAACATGAATAAAGTCAACGGTTGCTTTTTCTAATTGTTTAGAGACATAGATCATATCATTAAGTGTTAGACCACCATCACTGTATTCATCTCCTGAAATACGCACATCAATGATGAAATCTCTACCACATTGTTTTCTTACTTCTTCAATAACTTCTAAAGTTAAACGTAATCTTCCATGAATATCTCCACCATATTCATCTGTCCTTTTATTATATAAAGGCGTTAAAAATCCTCCTAATAAACCATGTGCATGAGCAGCTTGGATTTCTACACCATCTCCCCCTGCTTTTTTAAAACGTAAAGCAGCTTCTCCAAATTGTTTAACAATTACTTTTAATTCTTCTTTTGTTACTTCTCGAGGGGCACTTTTAGCATAATATGGTCCTACATTAGAAGGAGCTATCAATTGTGGTGTCCCAGGAATTGGAAAAGCCATATAAGCTGGATGAAAGAGTTGTGATAAGATTTTAGTATCATATTGATGTACTGCATCTACAAGTTTTTTCCATCCAGGAATATAAGAATCATCATAGATTGACATATCTCCTGGTAAATATGTATATGTAGGTTCTACAGTTGTAACTTCAGTTACAATAAGTCCTACTCCACCTTTTGCTCTAGCTGCATAGTGCTTTACTAACGCATCTGTTACATAACCTTTATCTGCAAGATTAGTTGATAAAGGTGGCATAAAAATACGATTTTTTACTGTTGTATTTCCTATTTTAATAGGTGTAAATAAATGTTCATAAGTATTCATAATACATCTCCTTTTTCCTCATGTTTATTTTATCACAATCATTTCCCAAAAACGTTATCATTTCTAGCTATTTACATCTATTTTTTGTCATCAAAAATAAAAGCAAGGACAAAATATCGTCCTTGCCAGCAAATACCATTAAGCTTCAAAATATTTTTTTATTTCTAAAACTTCATCTTCAGAAACTTTTAACAATTCAACTGCTTTTGAAAACGAAATACTTAAGCTATTCATCAAATTTGTTATTAATTCAATATTTTTCTTTCTTCTTTCCAATTTTTGTCCTTGTTCAAGCCCTATAGAATGTCCTTTTTCTATATTTTCTCTGGCTATCATTTCCCCTAAATTACACATCTTTTTAACCTCCTTCTCTATTTCTTCAAATCCATATTCTT
>OLNI01000403.1_pt1 | contig 40270 bp, 46 predicted proteins | sample 1672921 | NCBI WGS metagenome assembly OLNI01 (sample SAMEA3136737, study PRJEB25190) | human gut metagenome | biome: human gut; feature: human-associated habitat; material: faeces | place: Austria | collected 2013 | reverse complement strand
TGTATTATCTGTATTAGAAAGATTTGTTAAGAATGCGTTATCTGATGAGTTTCAGTTAAAAGCTATTTTGATTCTGTTTAGCTTATTGGGGCTTGTTTTTATCTGTACATCTTTCTATAATCCGGCTTTATTATTTTTGGCCTTGCCATGTATTATTACTGTGATTGCATGTATTAACGAACTAAATAAAAAATAATCATGAAAGAAAAAGAAATTAAGTCGCCGTTTTCATTAGAACAAAATGAAGATGAAGTATTTGAAATTTATCCGGGTATGACTGCGGAAGAAATGAAAGCTTTATTTTTCGATTCTACTGCATTGATAGAGCCGGAATACAAGCTGTTTCAACTCAATAGCAACGGGCAAAGGTATTATTATCTATTTGATGATACAGGAACTCCGAAATTTTATCCTTCTGTAACTACGATTTTATCACAAACATTACCTAAATCGCCTTTTCTGATTAATTGGATTGCGGAGAAAGGTATAGAAGAAGCGGAAAGGTATAGAGACGAACGCGCAGCCTATGGTACATTTATGCACGCTGCGTTTGAGGAACTATTAATAAACCGTGTTTATGATTTAGACGGCTTAAAAGATAAACTAAAAGCGTATATAGAGAATAAAAGCCTTCCTAACGACTTTATTTATTATGCGGACCAACTTAAAAAAGATGTGTTAGCGTTTGCCCAATTTATAACGGATTATGATGTAAAGCCGTTAGCAGTGGAGATTGCTTTAGCGCATCCAATCGGTTACGCTGGCATGATTGATTTAGTTTGTACTATGTTAGTACGTCCAGGGAGTAATGAACGGATAAACGCAATAGTAGACTTTAAAAGCGGTCGGAAGGGTTTTTCTGAGGAAGCCGAAATACAGGCGCATTTATATAAAAAAATGTGGGAAGAAAATTATCCGGATACTTCAATAGAAAGAGTATATAATTTTAGTCCGAAAGATTGGCGCAAAAATCCTACTTACAATTTGAAAAATCAAACAGATAGCCCTAACGCCTTGAAAATTCCGGCATTATTAGAATTGGCTTCTATTGAAAACGAAAAGAAAGACAATGTTTTCACGGTCGTTAGTGGCGTTATTGATTTGGATTCAGATTCTAATTTGAATGAAAATATAACTTCCTTAACTTTATCTGATTTAGTGAAAAGCAAAAAATCAGATAAGAAAGAAATTGCACCCGAAAAGAATATTTCTAATATAGATGATGAAGAAAAAGAGAACAAGCCCAATAAACGCACAAAAAAGCCTTCTACGGCGGTAAAATCCAAAAAAGGAGCTACCATACGCAAAAAAGAAGAAAAGGCCGCAGAATCAAAAAAAAGAGAGAATAAACAAGTGATTAAAAAATTATTGAATGATAATTTAGAGATATGAGAAAGATAATAAGATATATACTTTCACTGATGCCGCATCGTGAAACAAAAGTTTCATATTTTGAGTATATACACGAAATTAATCCAAGCTGTAATGATGGATGGTATATAAAACAGATATGCCCGATGCGGAAGACTGATTATAACGGATATAGTAAGACTTATTTTTATGTTTTATTTGAAAGGGTTGTATATGGTAAGTGGGAGAATAAAAAAACAGATTCCGAAAACAAATAAACTTATATTCCCCCGAATAGGGTCTATTTGTGTAGGCTTGAAAAATGATAAAGGACTGCCGCAAAGTGTGGATTACTTTATAGCAAGGGGGAAATATGCAGGGCTATTTCACAAGGTATATGGAGATAGGCCGCAGACTATACAAATAATATTTCCGGATGATGAAGCGCAAAACGTATGTAATGAATCGTATGAATATAGAAACGACGCAGGAGAACGTGTAGCGTATGGCGATGGCGAGACGTTCAATGTTTGGGACGGTATGCAATACACAGCATTAAATGTGAATGAATATCCCAACTTAATGGAAAATGTATCTAAAAAGTATCCTAATAGACGCACAAGACGGGGAGATAATGGGTGGGATATAACACTAACTATGACTTTTATAATACCCTTAATAAAGGGAATCGCAGGAGTATGGACATTTGTAACAAAGGGGGCCGCCTCAACTATCCCCAATATACGCGATATTTTCGATGCCGTGTTATATGAAAGGGGATTTGTTCGGGGGATTATATGGGATATGAATGTACAATTTTGTAAATCGCAAAAGCCTGATACCCATTCACGGTACCCGGTTGTTTCAATAGTTCCAAATGAAAGCGATGAAAATATACAGAAAATAAAAGAATCATATAAACCATTTAAATTAATAGATAAATGAATATGGAAGAAAAAGAGTTTTTAAGAAATGAGAGTGTATACGTGAGACGTAGCGCGGCCGGTAACCCGAATACATCCGGTGCCGTGTTGGCCGAATTGGCAAAGGATTCACATTGGTACGTGAGACGTAGCGCGGCCGGTAACCCGAATGCGGATGAGCCTATAAAGTATAAATTTATAGTTACCAAAACATACGTAGCAACAAACGGGACCAATCATATATGGTATAAACATAATTATCCCAATATAGAGCCGTTTTATACTTGTGGATGTTTTTGCGGTTCCCGTAAGGCTTTAATATCTCGTTTTTATTCTATGGACTGTTGTATAGACCCATCTATACGGATGCGAATACTTTCTTTTTTAGATGAAAGGTTTAAGGAAGTTTTTGGACGATAAAATAAAAATAGTATCTTTGCAAAAGAAAAGGCGTTATAAACCGTCCACATTATAGCGTTAAATGAAAAATATTAAATGCGGGTGAGTAGGAGTGGACGCCGAAAGCCCTGCATTTTTTTTTATTATATGGAATATAGCTTATTAATAGACCAAAATTTTGCATGTAGGAAAGATTTGACATTAACGGAAGCCGCATGTATGGCGGTTGTATTTACTTTCCCTCGTTGGTGCAATAGTTATTGTATTGATGGTGTTACATATTACTGGTATTCGGAGAAAAAAGTATCAGAAGATTTCCCTTTAGTATTTGGATGTGCTAAACGCGTTCAGAAAAACCTAAAAGCCCTTGCGGATAAGGGGTATTTCATTCTTAGCAAGTTAGGAAATAAAAAGGTTATTGCATTTACGGATAAATGCAGGCTCTATGGGAAATTAGAACCCGAAAACGGTCAGGATTTAGACCGAAAACGGTCCGAAGAACCCGAAAACGGTCAGGATTTAGACCGAAAACGGTCTGAAGAGACCGAAAACGGTCAGGATTTAGACCGAAAACGGTCTGAAGAGACCGAAAACGGTCTAAAAGTGGACCGAAAACGGTCTAAAAGTGGACCGAAAACGGTCCGCGCCTTATATAAGAATACTATTAGTAACAATGACTATAATAACAATAAATCAAATAACGCAAAAAATGGCTTTTTTGCTTTCGTTGGCGATATACCACAAAAAGAGGAAGGAGAAAAAATACGCGGAACGTCGGAAAAGAATAAATGTCTTTTTGAAAAAAGCCGTTTCTTTGATTTTGAATTATTCCGCGAGTGTTTCAATACGCCGGAATTTGAGAAAGTCGATTTAGTGTATTATTACAACGTCGTAAAAGATTGGAGCGCGAGCAAAGGACGTATGCAAAAAGACTGGATAGCGCAAACACGAAACATTATCAGGGCTGATTATAGGCGAGGCCAGATAAAATATACTTCCGATTCAGGCGAGGAAAAAAGCGTGATACTTGGAAATAGCGGACTATCTTACGGCGATTTGTTAGGTGTGTTAAATGAAGATTTTGAATAAGTATGAAAGAGATAGAATTATATAAAGAGCATCAACCCTTAGCGATTATAAAGCGTCGCGAACTATTCAAAGAAATAAAAAGGGAAGATTTGTCAGATATAGACTATCAGATATTTAAAGCGTCAACCAAAATACAGATAAAAGGCACGCCGCAGGAAGTTTTAGTCGCTAATTTTTCGCGTATATTTAAGTTGATTGCTATTGATGTAGGGTATGTAATACCAAAAAGTGAAACAGATTGGCAATATATACAGTCGCGCATTTTATCTATGCTCGTGAAGTATTACTCATATCTTACACTATCTGACATTATGACTGCGTTTGAACTTTTATCCGTTGGGGAGTTGAATGATTATCTGCCGCGAAACAGTTCCGGTAATGCGGATAGTGGACACTATCAACAATTTAACGCGAATTATTTCGGCAAAGTATTGAACGCATTTATAAAAAGACAAAATGTAACTTTTGAGAGGATTTATAAGATTGCAAAACGAAAAGAAATTCCAATCATAGACCCAATTAAAGAAATTCAGATTACACGAAACAAGAATAGGGCTTATTTCTTGGAATATAAATACACTGGTCGTCTAAGAATGTCATTAGTTGGCGAAAGACTTTGTTTTGATTGGTTGCATCGTTGCGGTTTTGCTGATGGCGTTAAGGTTACGGAAAAGGAAGAAATTTCTGCCTATCATGAATATATGCGGCGTGTTTCTATTGGTCTGATTAATAAATATACCGCGTTGAACGTACAGAAGAAAGGCTTAAAGGCTGATGATTTGACGGTGATAGCGCATAATATAGCCCGTTTGAAAGCTATAAAGAAGGCCTTCGATTATATGGTAAAGAATGAAATACAGATAGATAAATATATAAACGTATGAAAGTGGATTGTATTATAGGGATAGACCCCGGAGCTAATGGTGGAATCGCGGTGTATCGTGTTTATGGGCAAAAGGTTGATGTTTTAAAGATGCCTAAAGAGTTGTCAGATTTGACGGATTATTTGCGCTATATAAAGAGTATTTGCTGCCCTATTATATTTCTTGAAAAATTAAACGTTAGGCCGGACGATGTCGTACAACAAACGGAAGATAGTTTGAATTTGGGAAAACTATATAGGATACAAAAGATGTTAGCACAATACGAGAAACTAAAAATATTAATAGAATTGTGCGGAATCCCTTTTGTTATGGTGCATCCGATAAAATGGCAAAGTGAATTAAAAATTAGAATCATTAAAAAAGGGTTTCATGAAGAAAAAGCAGACCGGAAACGGAGATATAAAGAAATAGCCTGTAGATTATATCCGAATATAACGCCTACTTTGTGGAATGCTGATGCCGTTTTGATTATGCACTTTGGCCGGTATATGTTACAGAATAAATTAAATTGGGTTTTAGAAAATATTCCGGAAAAAGTGCAAAAGGAGTTATTTTAATTACATCTTAATTTCTAAAAAAAAAGTTTGCGCGGTTAAAATATAAATTATATCTTTGCATTATTGAAAGTTCAACAACCGTCTAAGCGGATTCTTAGTATTAAAACAAAAAAGAGAGTATGATAATTAAAAGATTAGAACTTGTAAATTTTCAAGTTATTAGCAAGTTTAACGCCGATTTTGAAGGTAATGTCTATTTTATTACCGGAGATAATGAGTTAGGCAAAAGTACTGTTTTAAAAGCGATTGGAGCTTTGCTTACTGGAGCGCGAGATGCCGTATTAAAGAATGGCGAAAATAAAGGTTTTGCGCGAATGGTTATCGGAGATGATGGCGAGGAGTATAAGGTTGAATTACGTTATACTAAATCTAATCCACGCGGAACGCTTTCAATAACTCAAAAGAGTAGTGGCATGCGTTCTGATAATGTAAGCATGTTACAGAAAATATTATGTTATACCGATTTTGATGCAGTAGAGTTTTCGAGATGGTCAGAAACGGCAGAAGGAAGACGGAAACAAATAGAAGTTGTTAAGTCCTTATTACCGGAAAAAGTGCGTAAAAGAATAGCCGAAATTGATTCCGAGGTAATAGATTTGAAAGACAAACGTTTGTTTTCAAATCGTGAATTAAAACAATATAATGCGTTATGTGCAGAGGCCGAAAATAATTTATCGTCCGGCGATGTGGAAAAATTCACAGTTCCGAAAGATATAACCACATTGATGCAGGAGCAACAAGTCGCTGCGCAATTAATAGAAAAGGCTAAGACAGTACGCGCCAGTCGTGAACAGCGTATAATACAATTATCGGCTATCCCCGAACGGATAAAGCAAGTAGATGAGGATTATTTAAACAAGATAGGAAATATAAAATCTCGTTTAATAGAAGCTCGTAAAGCGTATGAGGAAAAATTGGCTTTAGCAGAGAAAGCGTATAAGGAAGCGCAAGACATGTTAACAGAGGATTCTAAACAAGTAGAAACCGACAAAGCGAATCAGTTAAAAAGTATAGAGGAAGAAAGGGCCGATTTAGAAAGACGTAAGGCGAATGCTGATAAATGGTTAGAAGAATACGAAAAAGACAATCCCGAAAAATTGGATACCGCAGAACGTCTAAAGGCGGCAGAAGAATATAATAAAAAGTGTCGTATCGTATCCGAATACAAAGAGAAGGTAAGGCTACGCGATTCCGTTGCGAAGGATGTTGATGCAATGGAAAAGAGATTAGAGAAATTAGCTTCAGAACGAGAGAATTTAATATCAGATTCTAAACTTCCTATTCCCGGCCTATCATTTACTAACGAAGGTTTAGAGTTAAACGGCGTGCCATTTATTGCCGGTAAGGTGTCAGATAGTCAAATAATGGAAGTAGCGGCCAAATTGATTATAGCAAGTAACCCAACGGTTAAGGTATTCCGGATTGCACGCGGTGAAAGTTTGGGGCAAAACAGATTACAGGCTATTATAAATATCGCAAAGGAGAACGGGTTCCAGGGATTCATCGAAGAGGTTAAACGCGGACAGGATGAGTTAATAATAGAAGAATATACGGAAAATGAATAATGAATTGAAAATAAGATGAAAGTAAAAGAAATGACGATAAGCGATGTACACCAAACCGTTGTATTTAAGAATGAATTAGGACGTTTATTATCTGAATTGGACTATATCAGGAAAGACGCGATAGGGTTTAAAGGTGGCCGGTTACGTTCGCATCCTATTGATAGGCTCAAAAATGATGGCGTTTGGAATAAGACAAAATTTATAGAGGTCTACGAACAGACTATGAATAAAACTTCAAACTACCCTAAAACAGTCCGAACATTTATTCTTAGTGTAGGCGGAGAGGCATTTAATAAAGCGATGAAAATACTTTTAGAGAATGAAAAAAAAGAGTTTCAGTCTGACGGGGACAATAAATAATAAAGGCCGTCTTTTAATGTATATGGATGAAATAAACAGTTTCTTTGCCTTACATAAGGGGTGCAGAGTTATTGCAAATTTCCACATAGCATCAAAAGGCAGCTCCGCCGCCTTAAAGGGGTATTATTTTAATTGTGTAGTCCCTTCTTTTAAGTCGGCGTTTTGGGAAAATGGCGAGCGTTTAACCGATGAACAAACGGAGAAAAGATTGCGTGAAATGTCCCCTATCATGTACGAACAAAATGCAGACTTAGATACAGGTAAGTACAATACACGGATAAAGTCGGTTGTGGAACTAAGTAATGCAGAACTCGTTGAGCATATAGAAACATTAAAGCAAATTGCTGCGGAAGATTTTAGTATATATATAGAGGACCCTAAAACAATTTAAGTAATTTAATTATATGGACAAACGAAAATAATATAAATGAAAATGGATGGAATAAGGCAACAGTTGTTTATCGATTACATGTACTATTTAAATGAGACAGACCGTTTCTACGCTACTAAGGCACGCTATGCAAAGCATGTATTAGATTTCCTTGAAAGTGCAAGCAGTGTGGACAGGCGGGGGTTTATGGCATTTAAACGGGAACATTCCCTTGAAATGGCCAATGATTACTCATGTGGGACGGCAATATGTGATTTCCTCAATTTTTGCGGAAAGGGTTACAATAGGAAGAAAAAGTCAAAAGTGAAAACATTGGAGAAACTCAGTGTTGTCTCGGATAAAAACAAAGAACAATTAAATGGGTTCATGGCATGGCTTGACGAAAATTTCGATTATTCGCCCCATACGCTCAACATGTATTATTTTTCCCTGAAAAAATTTTTTGAGTACGCCAATGATGTGAACATGTCTAATGCCAAGATGTATGTCAGTACGCTTGAAGAGCAAGCCCTTTCACCGCAGACAATCAGGCTGAGGATTTTGGCCCTTGAAAAATTCGCAAAATGGAAAAAGAAACCTTTTGAACTGAAACGCCCGAAACAGCAACGCAAACTGGAAACCAACAACATACCTACGGAAGAAGAATACAACCGCCTCTTGGAATATCTCAAAACAAAGAAAAACAAGGATTATTATTTCTTCATCAAGGTGCTTGGGACAACCGGGGCACGCCTGTCAGAATTCATGCAGTTCACATGGGAGGACATCATCTCCGGCGAGGTGACGTTAAAAGGCAAAGGAAACAAGTACCGCCGCTTTTTCTTCCAGGACCAATTGCGGAAAGAAGTAAAGGCGTACGTCAAGGAGGCAGGGAAGACCGGGATTTTGGCAATGGGAAAATACGGAAAGATTACCTCACGGGGGCTTTCTTCAAACATGAAGGCATGGGGAAAGAGTTGCGGCATTCCTTTAGAAAAGATGCACCCGCATGCCTTCAGGCATTTCTTTGCAAAAATGTTTTTGAAGAAAAGCAGTGATATTGTGCTGCTCGCCGACTTATTGGGACATGCAAACATGGATACAACAAGAATTTATTTACAGAAAAGTTATGAAGAACAAAAAGCAAGTTTTACTCGAAGCGTTAGCTGGTAGCGTTGAAATGTTGAATTCGTTGTCGGAACTGTCGGACGGGGTAGATCTCTACGACGAAACGGGGCACGTGGATACCGAGTTCCTCCTTCAGGCCATTGGGAGTGTAAACGTATTTATGGATGCCTCTAATAAGATGGTAAGCAAAATAAGCTCCATGCTTGCTCCGAATGTAATCGCATCTAAAAAAAGTGAAAAAGTTGACGATGGGAAAAAATGGTGCGTAGAGGACATTTTAAAACATTGCACGCTTGAAAACAACATATTAAAGCTTCCAAGAATCAATTTCAATAAGAATTCGTACGCAGAGGCAAAGAAATGGATTGAGGAAGCTGGGGGAAGTTGGAAAGGGGGAAAGGTACAAGGATTTGTTTTCCCGTTCAATGCTGAACGCGTATTCTCGATACTACACGATGGGAAACGGTGCAATTTGCAACAGGATTTTCAATTTTTCGAGACTCCGCCCAATGTGGCGGACTGGTTAGTCATGATTTCCGGTGGAATTTCCGATGAGGATAGCGTGTTGGAACCAAGCGCAGGGCGTGGAGGTCTAATAAAATCCATACACCGCTCTAATCCGTCCGTCATTGTTGATTGTTACGAGTTGATGCCTGAAAACAAGGAGTTCCTGCAAAAGATGGAAAACGTAAGGATTTTAGGCGATGATTTCACGAAGGGGGAACATTCAACATATTCTAAAATAATAGCGAACCCGCCATTTTCACACAATCAGGACATAGCCCATGTGCGTATGATGTACGAGTTTCTTAAAGAAGGCGGTACGTTGGCTGCCATTACAAGTAAGCATTGGGAATTTTCAAATGAAAAGAAATGCGAAGATTTCCGCGCATGGATTTCTTCTGTGAATGGTGAAGTATTCAACATACCACAAGGTGAGTTTGATTGCAGCGGCACACCAATAGAAACACGAGCAATAATAATAAGAAAGAATGTTTTGTAAATGCCATAAAAGCCGTAAATGTTACCCGTTAAAAAGTTGGCGTATTATACGATATAAATATACGCCCCACGGGTTTAGCCGGTTGAAATGCCTTAAATGTGGCTGTGTGTGGGTGGCGCATGCAGAATATGTAAAAAAGACAATTAATATAGAACAACAAAAGGAGTTATTTTATGAATAAGAACGTATTAGATAATATTTGTTTCTATGATGTAGAAACTACTGGCATTCCCTCTAAGGGAGCTAAATGGGATGAAGATTTTGAAACATTCCCTAATATTGTGCAAATTGCATGGGTAATTAATGGCAAAGAAAGAAGCTTTATTATATATCCTGAATTTTGGAGTATTCCGGAAGAATCAATCGCAATACATGGTATTACTCAGCTAAAAGCTTTAGAGAATGGCGTAAGGTTCGCAGATATTATAGGCGAATTTATAGAGGACTGTTTAAAGGCTCGTTTGCTGATAGGTCATAACATATACTTTGATACGTCTATAATAAAAGCCATGATTCTCCGTTTAATGGGAAAGGAGTATTATGAGAGTAAAAACGTAGAAGATGCACTTTTCAAGGGAAAACGCATTGATACTATGATGAAAACCATTAAGTTTGTAGGAGAATTAAAAGAAAACGGCAAGCCGGGGAAATTCCCTAAACTATCTGAACTTTATGAAAAGTTATTCCCCGGCGAGCACTTCCAGGCGCATAATGCTTTAGATGATGTAAGGGCGTTAGTTCGTTGTGTGCCTGTATTGGTAGATAAAGGCGTTATCGAGTTGAAGCCAAAGGAATACGAGCCGGAGCAGTTAAAGGTCAAATTTGAAAAAGAAACGAAACCAACAAAGAAAACAAAGAAGGTAAAACGTTCAATAGAATTTAATGACCCCTCGCCAGTATTAACGCCGATAAATAGTGTGCCGGAGGTGGTTGATGATACAAGTACAAACGTTAAAGCCTTATTAGGCGAAAATGATTTTTAATTCTTAAAAAACAATTATGGCAGAAAATGTGATGTTAATTCCGAATGAGAAATCCTTTGTTTTGTCAAAGGTAAAATTAGTAAAAGATGGAGGATTAGATGTACATTATGAGGTGACAGAAGTCTCCGGAAATGAAAGCTACACTAATAAGTATCATGTAGAGAGCGCAAAAGATATACATCCCGATTTGCGCAAATGCTTTGAACGCTTGCGGCCTATTATGGGACGTATATTTAATATTACGTCGTTCTTGTCGGTTATTGAATCTACGGATTTCAAGGCTAACAAAAAACAGCAGGATTTTGCGCGTGGTTATGCCGATGAGGTTCTTAAAAATATAGAGGTTCGCGGCGTGTCTTTGAGTGGGCAGGATGATAATGTAGGTGTTATTCTTACGGGGTTATATACCGTCTATAATAACATGAAAACGGCCATTAATAGTCCACGCATTAAATTAAGCTCTGTTAGTTTCGGGTTTGAGGAAGAATTGGAAGATATTCTTTCCGAAATCGAAAGCGAAGTTTATTTGTTCCTGTTTAAAGGGAAACGGGCGCAATTATCATTGTTTGGCGAGGACGGAGAGCCAACTCCGGAGGCCTACGCTGAAACATATCAGGCGGACGACACAGAGCCGGAAGAAGAGGACGACGATACAGAAGAAGATTATTAAAAATGATTCAGATTAGAGACCGCGAAGAATATGACTACGCAACTAAGAGGGGCTTTAAGCCTCTCTTAGATTACAAACATTTCAAAATGGATATAAGGTTACGCATAGAGATACAAAATGAGCTTTTCGGGCGTGGCGTTATTGATACGATGAAAGCAAATGAAAAGTTTTTCCGTTGGGTTTGGGCGAATAAACCGCATTATTGCGAAGAGACATTAAGGCCGTTATATAATTATTCTGCCGTATATTGTTCGCACATATTAACCCGTGGCGCGTATCCTGAAATGGCAACAGACCCACGAAATATAAATATACTGTGTTTTGAGGCTCATAGCCGGTGGGAAAACGGCGACCGTGAAAGAATGCGAATATATCCGGGAAACTGTATGCTAATCGATTTAATGAAAAAAGAATATCTATCTTTGTATAAATGAGACTTAAAAAAAGAGAAACGGATTTTAGGGCTATTTCACGCGATTCTATGCGTCGCGACTTTAATAGGGTACAAACATACCACCAAAAGGAAAAAAGGCCGGAAATCAAAAAACAGCCTGAATTAAATGCGGTTCGCCGGATAGCTTTTATAAGTGAAAATAGTAGCTACTACAAACAGCGTTTTTTAATTGTGGGTAAATTGGTCCGCATAATAAAACCCATCGAAACCGGAGGGTTTATATGTGAGTTCGTGTATGATGATGACCGTAGGGCGTTAAATGACAACGCAGGATGGTCTGATATGAAAAAAGAGTATTTGTTTGACTGTATAAAATTTAAATGATATGAAGATTAAAACGAGAACAGCGTATAAGGTTACGTTTATTGGATTTTGTGTATTTACTATTGCCGCATATATATGGGCTGTTTATAGTCTCATGTATGCTATAATATCTGCTGTGTTATGAGTTTAAATAAGGTTATGTTAATAGGTAATTCCGGAAGGAAGCCGGATTACAAACAGTTTGAGAACGGCGGTAGGGTTGCGCAGTTCAGTATTGCAACAACAAAGAAAGGATATACCGCGAAAGACGGAACGGTAATACCTGATAAAACCGAATGGCATAATATCGTATTACAAAATGGGTTGGCCGATGTAGCGAATAACTATATAAACAAAGGCACCAAAGTGTATATAGAAGGCGAGTTAAGGACACGCAGCTATCAGGACGCGCAAGGAATAACCCGATATATCACGGAGGTGTATGGTTATAGCATGGAATTATTAACCCCCAAGGGAGACGAAAATAAGCCACCTACACCGGAGCCGGAAATGGCACCAAGTAACGGGCATAATAACCCAAATGACGATTTACCATTCTAAGAAAGGAGGTTTATTATGGCAGAGCATGAATCCTATGATATATATAAGGCGTTAACAGTAAAACAACCGTATGCAAATGACCTCGTAACGGTTGCCTACCAGGAAGACGGAGTAAATTATGGCATTAAAAGTATTGAGGTTAGAAGCCGTAACACACATTATAGAGGAGACCTTCTTATATGTTCTTCGGCAAAACCTGTATATCCTTATTTGATAAGTGGTGCGGCTTTGGGTTTGGTAGAACTGTATGACGTTAAACGGATTGAGGATTTCACGGAGGACGATTGGTTATGTACACGTATTCCAATAAAAAAACGAGCGGAAATAAAGTCCGGTTACGGTTGGATGATGCGTAACCCCCGTAAAGTTATAGAAGTGCCTGTAAAGGGGCAATTAGGCATAGATAATATACCCTTTATGGAGGGGGAAATAATACCGTATCCTCAACGTATTTTCTTAGATAAAAAAGGGTATTATGATATTATGAAAAGTGTATTAGACCATGAGAATAAGCAGGCCGGAAAAGTTTGATGCAAGGAAGGAGTATAGGGTAGGCGAACGTGCCATTTATAAAGGGGACGTAATAAAATGCGTGCAATGCTCACAGGAGTTGAAACGAATGGGCAAAAGATGTTGTGTTTGTGTGATTTCCGCAGAGGACTGCCCAACGATTAGCCTTCACTGTGATACGTTTAGTAGAAAGGACAAGAAAACTACATATTGGATAAAACAAAATACACATCATGACAGAAATAACAGATAAACCACTAAGACGGTTAAGGCATGGGTATAGACGTACCCCCGAACAACGCGAGAATGATTTAGTATTTTGTACTGACTTGTTTTTGAGGGGCTATTCATATAGACAAATATCCGATTTATTAAACCAGCGCAACGCAAAAATGGGATTAGATTACGCTATTGTCCCTCCTATGCGAGTGTACAAGGATTTAAAGCAGCTTTTGATTAATTGGAAACGTGAGCATGAAGAAAACATAGACCTATATATAACAAAAGAGCTTTCTAAGCTTGATAAAATAGAGGCCGAATTATGGGACGCGTGGGAAAGGTCTAAAAAGCGCATAGTTAGTAAGATACGGCAATCAGGACTAAAAAAGGAGAGAAGCGAAACCTTTGCCGGAAATCCGCGTTACTTAGATTTGGTTTTGTCCGTTCAACAAAGACGCGCTAAATTGTTGGGATTGGATGCTCCGCTAAAGGTAGACATGCCGAATGTCAACGTATCGGTAGATTCAAGTGGTCCGAAATATGATATTTCAGTAATACCGAATGATATGTTATTTGTCATAGCCGACAAATTACAAAACGCGGAATATGAACGTTTAATGATAGAAAAGAATGGCGATAAGGAAACAGAAGAAGACGGAGAATAAGAAGGCGTATCATTGCGGAGAATGCCGTTTCGGGCAGTGGATTACTGATAACCATAGACATTATGACTTATTAGGCCGGCCGATTTGTGTAAGATGTCATTTCACAAATGAATATATGGTTAGAAGTGAACGTGCTTGTTACCGATTTGAGCCTAAAAAAGATTTAACAAACGGTTTTTATCCGCCCGTGGGGCGATGTGAGACTAAGTAATTATAAATCAGCCGAAAGAAAAATATTTAATATTATGAAATTATGGAACAAATAAAGGTAAAAAAGGCCGTGACGCATGAAACATGGCATAGAATAGAGGTGCAAATACTACGGGATGAGTACGGAGTCAGCACAATAGATGAGATTTCAAAGAAAATACCCCGTCATACCAAGCGCGGAATATATCAGAAGGCAAAATCATTGGGGCTTATGAGAAAACAAATAGACCCTAAAGAGTATCATAACCCCAAATATAGCAAAATGTCGATTAAGGAGCAGGCCATAGAAATGGGGGTTAGTTATGCCGCTGTTTGGGAACATACCACAAAGAAAGGGAGGTATTACAAGAAATGAAAAAGGACGAATTATTAAAGATGTATTCTGCAATAAAAGACAATTCAGAGCTTTTTGTATTAGAGGCCGGTCGAAAGCGTCTAATTAACTTTGCAAGATACATACAGCCGGATTTAGTATTAGAGCCTTTCCACGTAGTATATTATACGTTGTTGAATATGTTTGCGCACGGGTTAATACGCAAAATGATAGTGCAGGCGCCCCCTCAGCATGGCAAGCTTTTGTCTGATAATGAGGAAGTTATAACCACTAATGGGTTTGTTAAGCATGGGGATTTAAAAGTAGGAGATTATGTATTAGGAAGGGACGGCATGCCTAAAAAGGTTTTATGGGTGTCGCCTAAAGCTAAACCCGAATATGTGGTTTTGTTTTCTGATGGCTCTAAAATAGAATGCCACGGTAATCATGAATGGGTAGTATATAATCGAACAAAACATAAATGGGAAACAGTAGAAACAAAACAAATATATCAGGAAGGAAAGTTATATAAGGGAGACGGGAAGAGAGGTTCACGCTATAAATACCAAGTTGATGCTAATGTGTGTGTAAAATTCAATGATAGGGAAACCGGAATAGACCCGTACTTATTTGGCGCATGGCTTGGGGATGGGTGCATAAAAAAAGGGTGTATTCATATAGGGAATAATGACACGGAAATAATTAATAATGGTGCTTATAAATTCCATGAGCTTAAAGGAACAACAACGCGCGTTTTTTATTCGGGCGAACTTTATAAGGCATTAAAAGAAACCGGTTATATAAATAAAAAGCATATAGGGGATGAATTTGTATTTAATTCCATAGAAGTAAGAAAGCAAGTTATTGCCGGATTGATTGATACGGACGGGTATGTATATCAGAAAAACGGACGTGTAACAATAAGCAACACGAATAAGGATATAATAGACCGGTCGGCTTTGATATTGCGGAGTTTAGGCGAAAGTGTCGTTATTACAAGTTTCCCCCCTCGTGTATCAAGTAGCGGAGTTGTAGGCAAAAAAGTTGTATATCAGTTGTGCTTCAACCCCTCTACCGAATACCCTACAAGGGTTGCGAGAAAACGGATAGTAATTAAAAGTAGAAAACGAAGACGGTCTATTATAAGCATAGAGCCTATAAAACATGAAGCGTATGGGAATTGTATTCAGGTAGAAGACGGAATTTATTTAGTTGGTCGTAATTTCGTACCTACGCATAACAGCGAAGGCTCAAGCCGAATGACTCCGGCCTTTATATTAGGATTGGACCCCAATAAAAAAATATGTATCGGTTCGTATGCGGCAACAATAGCCAGAGACTTTAATAGAGACGTTCAAAGGATAATCGATACGCCGGAATATAGAAAATTATTCCCTAATACGTTTCTAAATGGGTCTAATGTCGTTACAATGGCTAACACGTACTTACGAAATAGCGATGTTATAGAGATGGTCGGAAAGAAAGGAAGTCTTCGCGTTGTCGGGCGCGGAGGCTCTTTGACTTCTAAAACGGTGGATATTTCTATATTGGACGATGTATATAAAGACTATTCGGAAGGGAATAGTCCAATAGTTCGTAATGCGGCGTGGAAATGGTACACAACAGTAGTAAGGACGCGTTTACATAATGAATCGCAGGAACTAATCGTTTTCACTCGTTGGCATGATGATGATTTAATAGGCCGAATCGAAAAAATCGGAGAAAAGGTCATAGATATAAAAACGTGGGAAGATGTTGCGAATATACCGCCTGGCGCATGGGTACGTATAAACTTTGAAGCATTGAAAACGAGTGCCCCCACAGAGCTGGACCCACGGCAACCCGGGGAGGCTTTATGGGAAAATAGACATAGCCGGTTAAAATTAGAGGCCCAAAAGGCTTTAGACCCCGTACAATTTCAGTGCTTGTACCAAGGAAACCCCGGAAGCGCGGAGGGTCGCTTATATCAACATTCATTCAAAACATGGATAGAAAAAAAAGATTGGGGTACTTATGTACGTTCCGGCAATTATACCGACGTGGCCGACGAAGGGGACGATTACACATTTTCGGCATGTTATGATATATATATGAGCGGAAACGAGGTATTCAATGAAAAGCTCCGGCGATGGGAGCCTATTTTATACGCTCTCATTACGGATATGGAATACACGCAAGAAAATACGGAGGTAACGGCTGTGACTATTCCGGCCATGATTAACCGTAATGGGACGCAAAAGGCATGGATAGAAAGTAATAACGGCGGTGCCGGTTTTGAAAAGTTAGTGACCAAGAAAGTACGCGCAATTACGGAAGCCTTTTATCAAGGTGGAAACAAAGAAAGCCGGATTATTACAAATAGTGCTATGGTTAACGCGCAGATAATTATGCCTTATGGGTGGGAAACGCGGTATAAAGATATATATAATCATGTGACAACGTTTCTACGGGATTTCTCCGCAAATGCACATGATGATATAGAGGACGGATTAACCGGTATATATGAAAAAGAATTAATGAACGGTAATACTCGCTCTTATGCGCACGGAAATAGGGGCGTAAAGGTACGAAATTGACAAATATATAAAATTAAGTCGTTAATATGTAGGTAAATAAAGCTTTTTTTATACCTTTGCCTATGTAGAAGTATATGGCACATCCTAAGGGAGAATTTATCAAATTAGTATTAACAAAAAAAGATTGATTATGATTTGCGAATGTCCAGCAGCAGCGGCGATTCCTACAATACCCGTTGCAAATTGTGTAGAAAGTTTCGGTCAGATTCAAAAGGTTGCATTTCAACGCCTCGTAAAAGAAAATGGAACTAAAAATGCTTTTGATAGCGCAGCAGAGCCAAAGAAGGATATTAAGGCGCTTGCTTCGTGGACTGGCTTTATTTCGGCTAAAGATAGTACAAAGATTGCTATTTCGCCCTATATTCAGGCACCGACGGCAGAAGGTGGCGCGCCTCGTACTTATGGCGGTGGCAATGACACGTTAGGCGGTGTTGAAGAAATTATCGGCCGTGAGGTTACGCCGTTTACCGGTGTTATCCGTAAATCGCCCCAAAACATCATAAAGGCTTTGAAGGAACTCCAGTGCGAAAGCTGGGCGGATAATTTGGGCGTATTTCTGTTTGATGAAAACGGAGCAATCGGTGCAATTAAAGACACAGCGGTAGCAACGAAATTTTATCCGATTCCTATTCGCGCTTTGTTTATCGGTGACAAAACATTAGGCGGCTTAGAAGCCCCCGACAGCAACGCGATACAATGGAGCTTCTTGCCTAACTGGTCGGATGATTTGGTAATTATCGCCCCCGGATTTAATCCTTTGACAGACCTAAAACCGGCAGGATAATGGGAAAGTCTACGAAAGTCCGGTTATGTTGTCCAAAATACAACATGTCGGAGGATTTTGAGATAGCACACGCGGAGAGGCTTTTAATGATGCCTAATAATGGCGGATGGGAGCTTCCGAAAGATTCAACCTTTGAATTTACTAAGGAAAATGGGATTAGACATAAGCGAGATAAAAAAGCAGATAACAGAGCCGAAGAAACGCCAAGTAATCAATAGGGCGTTATTCCATCAAAGCCGTATAAGGTTCCACGCACAAACTGCGTTAACGCCTAATCTATGCGGCCCCGTTACTGACTTTTTGGCTTTTGTCCAAAACCTTATACCGAATGATAAATTCAAGATATTTAAAACATTATTCCGTTATCCCGTTAAAACTAACGAGATAACGGGAATTTGTTTTGATAAGCTAAGCAGAATCTTTGACGGGCGAAACCCTGCGTTTAACTATCAGTTTATGAATACTGAACAGCGCGACGACTGGGAGTATTATCGCCAGGAAGTTCTGCATGAGCCGGAAATTTGGTCGGGGAAAGGATGGGAATTTTTCAAGACTGAAATAAATAGCGTCCTTATTGTAGACATGCCTGCCGAAAAGAATGATTCGGGGTATCCTACGCCGTATTTCTATTGGTTGCCTATTGCTGATGTTATTACGTATGAAGTCGATGCTTCGACCGGCCTAATGAAATGGATTATATTCAGGCAGGAGGGGGAACGTATTGCGGTTATTGATGATGAAAGATATAGAGTGTTTGAAGGGAAAAACAATAATATCGGAACTTTGATAATTGAAAATGCGCATGATTTAGGGTATTGCCCGGCTCGTTTCTTTTGGAATGAATCTATAAACTTAGCAGACCCCGATATAAAGATTTCGCCGTTAACAAAGGAATTAGAGGCTTTAGATTGGTACCTTTTCTTCCACATATCTAAGCGACATTTAGACTTATACGGTTCATATCCGATATATTCAGGCTATGAGCAAAACTGTGATTTTGTGGACGACCAAAGCGGAGACTATTGCGACGGCGGTTTCTTGAAGGACAAACAAGGGCACTACAAATTAGATATGTCCGGTTTATTAATGCGTTGCCCGAAATGTGGCGATAAGCATATAGCAGGTGCCGGTTCTTTTGTAGAGATACCAATACCGGACGGTGAAAACCAACCGGATTTAAGAAACCCCGTACAGATTCTGACAGTTGACCGTAATAGTTTAGATTATAACGTAAGTGAGGATGAGAGACTCCGAACGAATATAATTACTGCTATTGTCGGCACAAATGAGGAAATAACGACCCGCGAAGCATTGAACGAACAGCAAATAAGGGCTAATTTTGAAAGCCAAAGCACCATCTTAAACCGGATAAAGAAAGGTTTTGAGGCTGCGCAGCAGTTTGTTGATGAAACGGTATGCCGGTTACGTTATGGAAATATGTTTGTTTCTGCAAAGGTAAATTTAGGTACTGAGTTTTATCTGTATGATGTCACAGAACTAAGGGAACGTTATAAGGTGGCAAAGGAAAGCGGAGCGAGCGAAGGCGAGTTAGATGCCTTACAAAATCAGATAATCGAAACAGAGTATAGGAATGACCCCTTACAGTTACAAAGGATGATTATTTTGTCGGAATTGGAGCCGTATAGGCATTTAACACGTGAGGAAGCGTTAACACTGTTTGAAAAACAACTTATTACCGAAGATGATTTAAGGGTTAAATTAAATTTTGCTAATTTTGTACGACGCTTTGAACGTGAGAATACAAACGTATTAGAGTTTGGAAGCTTAATACCGTTTAGTAAGAAAATAGATATAATAACTAAAAAGATGTATGACTATGCAAGTGAAAACAGAAACGGGACGAATTAAGGACGTTGGGATATTGGAGGTAACGCCTGAAAACTTTATTTGTCCGTCAAACGAAAGAAACATGTACCATTGTAGGATTGAAATCAAGAAATTCAATCCGGAGACCGGCGAAAGGCTATCAAAACCGCGTATCCAAGTTTTCGGAAAGAAATTCTTTGAGACGTTCGGACTACACAACCTCCGCAAACAGGGGTACACCGTTGATATTTTACACGACCCTAACCAATTTGTAAAAGCCAATAGGGAACGGATTGCCGCCGAAGAACGAGCCAAAGCAGAAGCCGAAAAAGAGGCCGAAAGGCAAGCGATTAGAGCGCAAATATTGGAAGAACTAAAGGCCGAAGGCAAATTAAAAGAGCCGGAAGAAGAGGAAAAAGACAATAACGCGGCAAAGACAGAGACTGCGCGGCGTGTTGGTCGGCCTAAAAACAGTGAGAAAACAGAAGTTTAATTTTTAAATTATAGTGATATGGCACAGATTGCACAGCAAGACAACTTGATTATCGAGACTACCGGAGCTTTGGATGCGATGGACGAAACTACAAAACAAAAGCTTATTGATTGCATCAAGATGGGAACAATTACCGATGTTATTGTAGTATCGACAGAAGCTGTAAAAAAAGTTAATTACGGTAGAGTATTGGGCTATAGGGTAGACACCACTTCGGCAGAAACCACGAAGTATTCTGTTGTAATCATGGAGGTTAATTCCGGTAAGCTGGTGAAAGTACTACTTAATTAAATCAAAGGGAAAGATTATGTTAACAAGAGAGATTTTAGCGGCAAACGCACAGTTATCGGGATTAACCGAAGAACAAATTAAAGCTATCATAACTTTGTCGGAAAATGACGAAAATAGTGTGATAGCAAAAAAAACCGGTGAAATATACGGGGCTTTAGATAATGACATTCTGACCGTATCCGGAATCGCAAAGAATGGAACGGAAAAGACATACGATTACGCAAAGCGTGTCATGTCAGCAATGAAAGCCGATGCCGAAGCCGCAACGGGTTATAAATCGCAAATTGACGCATTGACAAAAGAAAAGGCGCGACTTGAAAAAGCGATTGCAGACGGGGCAGCAGATGCCGAAACCGCAAAGGCTTTAAAACAAGCAAAAGCCGATTTAGCAAACATTACTACACAGTACAACGAATTGAATACAAAGTACACGGATATTCAAGAGGCGCACAAAAAGGAACTGTTTGCGATTAAAATCGATAGCGAGTTACAAACAGCCGCAGGCGGTATTAAGTTTAAAGCCGGACTTCCGGAAGCCGTTACACGCGTAATTTTGCAGCAAGCCACGGAAAAAATAAAGGGCATGAATCCCGAATATATCGACGATGGCAAGGGCGGCAAAATTTTGGCGTTTAAGGACGAAACCGGAGCCATTATGCGAAACCCTAACAATCAATTAAACCCGTTTGGTGCCTCTGACTTGTTACAAAAAGAGTTGAAAACTATGGGCGTTTTAGACGAAGGTCGGCAGGCCGGTGGTGGTGGCACTCATGGCGGTACGGGTGGAACGGGAAATAAGACCGTATTAGATGTGAGCGGAGCCAAAAGCCGTAATGAAGCGTATGAGGCTATCACAAACCATCTTTTAGCACAAGGTTTAACTATTGGGTCGGCTGATTTTGACGCGGCTATGACGCAAGCCTGGAAAGATAATAATATCTCTTCATTACCGGAAACGGCATAAAAAGCAAACAAGGGTAACGGGTCAACCCTATTAGATAACAATTTTAAAAAGTAGTATTATGAGTTTAGTAGCAACAAGATTACAAAACTGGCGGGTAGAAAACCCTGAATTTGATAGGAATATGACCCGCCCCTGCGAGTATGGCGCGCTTGATTTCTTTATAGAGCAAACCGATTCGGCGACCTCTATAATTTCGCCTAAATTGCGTGAGCGTGCATTCGCTTCTATTGGCAATACCGTACAAATCCCCGTAATTGATTACGATGGAAATGTACAAGTGTCTAACGTTCGCTCCTGCGTTATTCAAGACGATGAAAACACTTCATCGCTTTATACTATTGTTTGGGCGACATACGCAATCGGATTTACTATGGTTCCGGCGGCTTATACAAACAACGAAATCAGCTATGAGCACGATTTCTTCCGTAAGATGGAAAAGACAACGCGCGCACTTGCTGACGCTTTGGATAAGGCCGCCGTTGCATCATTGGAAGCCGGAAAGACGAAAGTGTTTAAAGACAAGCTTAATTATACGGTTACAGGAAACACAATCGAAGTGCCTACGCAAATGGGCACGGAGATTTTGGGCGACATTAACCCGATTATGCGTGCAAACTGTTTCCCCGAATATATCCACATTATCGGGAATGCCGGTGTAGATTCACTTGTACGTAAACTTGCACAACACGGCGTATATAACGACGTCAATAAGCGTATGGAGTACGACAACAAAGTACTGCACTACACGAACAACGTAACGAACGAAGAAGGCAAAAACGGAACGTTCTACGCTGTTGCCGATGGAAATGTAGGCGTACTTACTCGCGTAGACCGTGAAGCGTTACGCCGGACACGCGCTAATTTCCATGAATGGGATGTTGTACGTTTGCCGTATATTAATCTTCCGGTCGGCTCACACTATTATACGGCGGTCGGTGACCAGTCGCAAATTGCTGGCGATGCTACTGCCGATTTGACGTGTGCCGTTAAGGAATATTTCGGTTTTAGTGTAGATGTGGCTTTCTTGGTAGCTTATAACAGCGATGCTGAAACAGTAGCAAACCCGATTATAAAGGCCGAAATTGCCGCACGTCCGGTAGACCAGCCATTAGGCATGCCGGTATATGTTACGAACTTGGGCGCCGATGGTGGTGCGATTGATGTCCAAGTCACTAACACGAAGGAAGCCCCCATTTTCACAAAGGTCGAAGAGTAGTTAATTTATAAACAATATCCGGAGGTTTAAAGCCTCCGGATATTATCCTTTTGTTATGAAAGTAAGAATTATAAATACTAAGGAAAATCCGGTTATTATCAAGCCTGATAAGAAACCGCCATTTGTAGATAGACCGTCTTTTGCAAATGGGTCATTATTATTTGCGCCATATAAGCAGTTATAAAAATGTTAGAATTATCATGTACCGTATAAAAGAAATACAAGACGCGTTATTACATGTATGTGGGTGGGAGCAATCATACAACCCAAAGGAGGCGATAGATTCGGATTTAACGCGAAGCGAAAGTGGTTTAATGTTTCAGGGCGCGCACCCTCTTTTAACGTTAGACACAATGCGTGCGATAATGCCGGATGATTGGGGGTATCAATATCCGGAATGGAATAGTAGGGAAACATATTCTGCCGGTACCATTGTGCAGTATGACCTTAACGGGAATGACGATGAATTATACTGGGAGTCAATAAGGGATAATAATACAAATGAGATACCCGGCGAGAGTGTATTATTTTGGAAGCCCTATAATATATTATCGGATTTTTTGGAGAGAGTGACGCGTAATGGTATTGCAACGGCGATACAAACATTTACCCAAATAAAACAGCTTGATAAGGAAACGCGCAATCTATTAGAAAGACGCACTTTCTTTGATGGTGCAGGCCGTATTCGCGCAACGTTGCAAAATACGCATAAACTGGTAGGATTTGAAATCGTTCCGGTTCGGGCTTTAGGTGTGACTGCCAAAATAGAAAAAATCGGGTTGCAAATGACCGGCGGAACGGGCATAGTAAAAATGTATCTTTTCCACTCTTCCCAAATAGACCCGATAAAAACTTTTGATTTAGATTTTCAGGTTAAAAACGGCGGCTTTCAATGGTTTACTTTGGAAGACTGCTTTTTACCGTATATTAGCAAAGATAATAATTCCGGTGGCAGTTGGTTCCTTTGTTATAATCAGGACGAATTACCGCAAGGAATGGAAGCTATAAACGTATCTAAAGACTGGAGCCGTGAGCCTTGCGGAACTTGTAATATTGGGTCGGTGGAAGTATGGCGAGAGTTAACGAAATATTTGCAAGTTACGCCGTTTATGTACAATGCGCCGGAAACATTCGCGGAATATCCGGAATTGTGGGATATAGCATATACAATGTACACCAACACGCAGAATTACGGGTTAAACTGTGAAATAACGGTCGGTTGTGATTTAACGGACTTCATTATATCACAACGGCAGATATTCCAGGACGTAATCCAAAAGCAAGTAGCCGTAATAGCTTTACGCGCTTTAGCTATGAATCCTAATGTACGAGTTAATCGGTACCAATCAAATGCGACGCGTACAGATATTCTGTATGAACTTGATGGGAATACGTCGGGGGTTCGCCCGGGCGGTTTGGGGTATCAGTTGAAAAAAGCCTATGAGGCATTAAAATTAGATACGCAAGGGTTGGACCGCGTTTGTTTGTCCTGCAATAATAGAGGGGTGAGATATAAGGCCGTATGAAACTAATTGATAATTTGCGCCAACGTGTGACAGAGTTTAACGAGTTACTCCAGTCGGGGCGGTTGATTCAGTCTATAATATTGGAAAACGAGTACGTAATAACAGATATGAACTCCGAAGACCAATTATATGAACAGGGTATAAACCGCTTAGGCGTGAATATCATGGATTACGCACCTTATAGCCCCTTAACGATTGAAATTAAAAAGGAGAAAGGCCAACCGTACAACCGCGTAACATTGCGGGATGAGGGCGACTTTGAGCAGTCCTTTTATGTGGAAGCCGATACGCAACAATTCACGATAAAGGCGGCAGATTGGAAAACAGAGGATTTAATACAGCGTTACGGGCGGCAAATATTAGGACTTACGGAAGAAAATAAAATCATATTGATTTGGGAGCATATATATCCCGAATTAAAAGCTAAAACAAAGGAGTACATATATGGGAAATAATACAAGAGCGCCAATAATTAAGGCACCCGAATTATTAGACGTTGTTATTAATAACATTCAGACCGGATTAACGGACAATTTGGGGTGGTTAGATAAGGCTTTCGGACGTGCGGAAAGGCTTGTTAAATACGGCGCAAACCAAAAGAAGATATATACACCGAATATTTATATAGGTGGAAATGAATATCAGGAAGTAACGCCTGATGCAGGAATAGGGAACTTTTCCTTTTTTTGGATTGACGACCCGCAGACGGTAGATTGGACACCGAAACAGTCAATAGGGCTAAAAAGCCCTTTTTCCCTTATTGTATGGTTTGATTATCGCACGGTATTCAATGACCCCAATACGCGGAACAAAGAAAGGATTAAGCGCGATATATTAGATGTCTTAAACGGCGGTTTTTGGCTAAAGGATGGCCGGATAGAAATAAATAGAATCTACGAGCTTGCAGAAAACATATATAGGGGGTTTTCGTTGGATGAAGTGGATAATCAGTTTTTAATGGCTCCTTATGGGGGATTCAGATTTGAAGGCATTATGGAGGTTACTGAAACATGTATAATATAGAGTTATGATAAATTTGTTTTTGTTTGTAGGTGTGTTTTCGGTGGTAACGCTATTAGTAGCGTTTGCCGCCGCTTTTGTTCTTTTGCTTTTGCAAAAATGTGGTGTTATTGAATATGTGCAGGTACATGGAAATGATTTCTTTAGTGAAATGTTTCGGTGTAATCTCTGCCTCTCATGGTGGACGGGGTGTTTTTTCGCTGTCTTATTTGCTATAATGTTAGGGGAGGGTTATTTCCTTTTAATCCCCGTATTTTCAACCGCATTAACACGTAAAATGTTATGAATACATTAAAATTAGCCGGTAAAACTATTGAGGTTTACGATGATATAGAAAATCTTCCGGTTACACGATTCCACAAGTATAATAAAATGCTTTTAGTCGATGCCGGTATAGGTTCGGATATAGCGGATTTTGATAGGCATATTTCGCGTATTGCCGCCTTTTTGGCAAAGAATGACAATAAGCAGGCTATTACAGAGCTTGAAAACATACGCCAAAATGTGTACTTTATTCAATCGGGCGTATCGCCGCGAAATTTGGCCTTTGCCGTATTGGTTAAAAGCATAGACGGCAAACCATGTGACGACCTTTCAGATGAGGGGTTAAAAAAGATAGTGGATATGTTCGCCGATGTCCCGTATAAGGATTTAGCCGCCTCAATCGAAGCGGTCAAAAAAAAAATAGATAGGGAGCTGCAAATATATTTCCCCCGTTTATTCGATGATGCAACGGTAAAAGAATATTATGACCAATTAAAGCGGCGTACAGTTCTAATACTACAAACCATTATAGACGGTGGAAGCAAGCCAGAGAGAGAAAAGGAAATAGACGATATAACGGCAGAGTTAATAACGTACTTTAATCCTAAATCGTTTTCCGGTTCCGATAGTGTAGAGATAGAGCAAGATAAACAGTTTGAAAAGATGTGCTTAATGTTGTCGCAGCATTTACATACAGACCCGAAAAACATGTCAGTACTGGCATATTATAACGCTTTTGAATACATTAAGGAGATGGTCAAAGACTTAAAACGCCGAAGTAAGGCGAAATAATCGCGATAGGGGCGTTTTTATCTTTGTTGTGGGGTGATACTACCTTATTAATGAAAACACGTCTTATATTTAAAATTTGAGCAAAATTAAAATTATAGAATCATGGCAGATAACGACGCAATTAAATACTCCGATTTGGTAAGCCCTGACAATTCAATAACAGAGCTTATAAAACAACTCGATGAACTTTCGGATACATATACGAACGCATTAAAGAATATCCGGACGGAAGCAATACAGTTAACCAAAGAATTGGAAAAGGTATCCGGCGCGACAGAAGACGGACGAAAGAAAACGAAAAAGAGCGCGGACGATGCAGACCGGTTAGCAAGAGCACAAAAAGAACTTGCTTTCGCTGAAAGTGAAACGGCTAAAAAAATTGCGGAGCTTAATCTCGCAAAGACAGAAGCCAACCAAATAAACAAACTTGTTATAAAGCTGAATCAGTCCGCAGAAGGTAGTTATAATCGTTTGTCGGCGCAGTATTCATTGAATAAAATCTACCTTAACAATATGACCAAGGCCGAACGCGAGGAGGCCGAAGCAAAAGAGGGGCTTATAACAAAAACCCGTGAACTATATAAAGCTATGAATGAGTATCAGAAGTCCACCGGCAAAACCAATCTCAACGTTGGTAATTATACGGAGGCTTCCGACGCAATTATTTCGTATGCGGATAGGCTAAAAGAGGCTTTAGGGCTTAATAATTCTTTTGGGGAGAGTCTTTTAGCTTTAGGCCGTGGCGGCAATGAAAGTAAGGAGGTGTTTGCCGCAATGTCCGACGGCGCAAAGGCTTTAGGAAACACCCTAATGTCTTTAATGACAAATCCCGTATTTTTAGCAATAGCCGGAATCGCCGGAGCCGGTGTGGCGTTTAAGTTTTGGTACGATTATAACGCCGGATTAGTAGAGGCTACAAGATTAACCCAACAATTTACGGGAAAAAGCGGCGATGATTTAAAGGCGTTCCGAAATCAAGTGCAAGCAGTAGCCGACACTTTTAACGCTGATTTCAAAGAAACGCTTATTTCCGCAAATGCTTTAGCGAAACAATTCGGTATATCAGCAGACGAAGCAATACAATTAATACAAGACGGTTTTATAGCGGGTGGGGATGCAAACGGCGAGTTTTTAAATACGTTGAAAGAATATCCTGCGTATTTTAAGGAGGCCGGAATATCCGCAAGTCAGTTTGTAGCTATTGTAGCCGAAACCAATAAGGCCGGTATTTTCTCTGATAAGGGAGTAGACGCTATAAAGGAGGGTAATTTGCGGTTACGCGAAATGACAACGGCAACCGCTGCCGCGCTTGATGGAATCGGCATTTCATCCACACAAGTACAAAAGGACTTGCAGACCGGCGCAAAGACAACGTTTCAGGTAATGCAGGAAGTTTCCGCAAAGTTGGCCGAATTGCCGGACAGCGCACAAAGTGTGGGAACGGCAATAGCGGATATTTTCGGCGGTCCCGGCGAGGATGCAGGGTTACAATACCTTCGGACATTAAAAGATATATCTATCGATTTAGATACGGTAAAAAGCAAGGCCGGCGAATTAGGGCGGTTGCAAGAAGAACAACTACAAAGCGAGATTGAATTACAAAACGCTTTAGCAGGTTTGTTTGATGCTACGGGTGGCAGCTTTGAGGGCTTTACAACCTCTATAAAGGTGTTCATTAATCAGGGCTTAACGGCCTTGATAAAAGGTGTCGTTTCTTTGATAAATTATTTCATTGAGCTATACAATGAAAGCAATCTATTTAGAGCGTTTGTAGTGGCTCTTCCGGAAGTCTTTAAGACGGTATTTAACACGATAGGGAATCTTTTCGGGGCTTTAATAGATATGATACAAGCCGCCGGAAAAATATTCAAATCTGCATTCTCTTTAGATTGGGACGGGGTAAAGGAAGGCTTTACGGAGTTCGGGACAGCCTTTAGCGACCTAATCAATAAAGAGATAAAAGATGTCGCGGAAAGCCTTAATAATGGCATAAACCGGATGCAAAAGAAGATACCACCGTTAACCATTCCGGTTAATGTGGGTACGCCGGACACATCAACGAAAACGACGGCTGCGGTAACGACTAAAACGCCCTCGGTTAAAACTGGCGGTACTGATACGAATAAGCAAGCAAAGCAAGTGGAGGCGGCCTATAAAAGAAATTTAGAGGCTACAAGAAAATTACAAGATGCACAGCTACAATTAGAGGCCGACGAATGGGAAAAAAGGCGTAAGCAAACAGAATACCAATATAAACGCCAAATAGAAGATTTAACGCACCAATTAGAGACCGAAAAAAGTATCACAGAATCAGAAAAGGAAACTATAAATGCTACTATATTGGTGCTGGAGCAACGTTTAACGAATGATTTGCTAAAGATAGAGCAGCAGCGACAGTTGCAAGAATTGCAACTACAAAAGCAAAGTATTGAATTGCGCCTACAAGCCATTAAAGCGGGCACACAGGAAGAAAAGGCTTTAAGGTTGGAACTTTTGGAAAATGAACGCCAAACAGCGCAACTTCAAAACCAACAGAAGCCTGCCGGACAGAGACAAGATACCGTCGCGATAAATGCCGGATTCGATACACAAAGAACGGCTCTAATTCAGGAATACGCCGACAAGCAGATACAAGCGGAACTGCGTATTTTTGACCAACGACAGGCACTTGCACAAAGCGAGTTTGATTTACTAAAGACAACGGAAGAAAAGAAAACACAATTCCGGCTGCAAGCTGAAAAAGACAGGCTAAATAAGATTTTAGAATTAAATCAGCAGGCATCGGTTAAAATGTCTGATGTTGAGGTACAAACGATAGAAAACCAAATAGAACGAATAAACCAGCAAATCGAGGAATCAAAAAAGAAAGATAAAACGCAGGATATATATAGTATTTTAGGGCTTAATCTGAATGATGACCAAAAGGAAGCCATAAATACTTCTGTGTCTTATGCCATAGAGGCGTTGAATACGTTGGCGCAGGCTAAAGTTGATGCGGCAAATAGGGCGGTAGAAGCGGCACAAAAGGAAGTAGAATCCGCGCAAACGGCATTAGAGGCTGAATTACAAGCAAGGGCAAACGGATACGCGTCAAATGTAGCTTATGCACAAAAAGAATTAGAAGACGCCAAAAAGAACGAACAAAAAGCCTTGAAAGAGCAACAAAAGGCACAACGTCAGCAGCAAGCAATAGACACAGCACAGCAAATTAGCTCGCTTGTGACGGCAACCGCATTAATCTGGCGGCAGTTGGGTATATGGGGCGCGATTCCGGCTATTGCTGTAATGTGGGGAAGCTTTGCTGCATCTAAGATAAAGGCTGCACAAATGGCGAAAAATTCAGGTACTGAAACGTATGGCGAAGGAACTGTTGAACTTTTGCAAGGTGGTAGCCATCAATCCGGAAACGATATAGATTTAGGTCAAAAACCGGATGGTACACGACGCAGGGCAGAAGGCGGCGAATTTTTTGCCGTGATAAACAAACGAAATTCGCGCCGTTTCCGTCGATATATTCCGGACGTGATAAACTCTATGAATAACGGGACGTTTGCGCATAAGTATCTAAACGCATACAAAGGGGCAGACCTGATTTCTATTGGTGCCAGTTCCGGTGCGGATTTAAGCAAATTAGAAAGGGACGTAAACGCAATAAAGAAACAAGGCGAAAGGCGTACATACTTAGATAAAGACGGGAGAATTATAATTGAATATAAGAACTTAACAAGGAAATTAAGATGATAAACCCTATATATAAATTCTTGCTTTCGGTAGATTATCAAGAATACGGATATAACCCCGAATTAACCGAAATGGAGCCGTTATATGTTATTAAAGATAGCTCCATAAGCGCGGGCGGTAGCGTGATTACTGATATGTACAGCGATTTATACGTTTTTCCGGTGTCAGCCGGAATGCGTATAAACATTATAGGCTCTTATAACCGTTTCCGGCAAGGATATGCAATGTATTTTGATGTACATCTACAAAAGTTTATGAAAGGGGGCGGAACCTCCATTTCAGATGCAAACTTCAATTTAACGGTAGATGTACCGGACGGTTGTCAAATCATAGTCGTATCGCAAAGAAGGGATGGAAATAAGGCCGTTTTAAAAGCATCATTCAAATACACAAAGCCGGTATATAAAGACGATTTAAACTTAGAGTATGAGTTAGAGACTTCGCAGCAATTTTATAGGAAAAAGTTAAGCGGAAAGTTAACTTACACTTTTGACGATTATAAGTTTATAATGGCGTGTGATTTCTCTACGGTGTATTATGTCACTATCATTAAATCTAACGATTTGGGGTTAAGTTGGGAGAAATATTGGTCGGGAAAATTCATGCAAACCGACTGTACCATAAGTTTAGACGATATGACAGTAGAGGTTAACCCCGACGTATTCGATGAGTATAACGATATATTAGCCGGATTAGAGAAGGAATACGATTTAATTCCCTTAACGCCGGAAATCGAAAGCCTAACTATCACAAAACGCCCGATTATTCAAGTCTACCTTCCCGGCGATGATAAGATTTCATGTTTTATATCGGGGATGTCGTGGGAGCAGGACGTATTAACGGCGGTGGACAATAGAAGCGATTTAAAAAATAAGTATTGGTTTTATTTCACACAGCTATTAAAGGAAATAGATTTGTCCGCCGAAGGGGGTGCTTTAGAAGATTTAGGCCGTAATTATGTCGGGAATATGCAGATATTAGACCCTGACGACGCGACCCCGGTTTTTTATGAAGGTGATTTGTCGCACCCTTATTTGAATACTTATCGGTTGCACATACGATATAGCGAAATAGGACCGTTAACTAATAGGGTTGCAATAGCATTAGTCCGGACCACGGATAATATGAGGCTATATTATTTTGAGAAAGACATACACGGCAGTACGCCAATATTAGATACCTTAGAATTTACGCTTACGCCGGAAGAAGGTAGTGGAATGGTAGGCACATTAAAGGGCTATATGTATTCTTATAGTATATATGCCCGTTTAATATGCGATGTAGAAACAATATCAGGCAATACAACGCAGCCGATTCCTACGGATGATTTTGTAGGGAATAATAAAAATTATACTCATGCAATCGGGTATGATGTAGATATAGCTTATATCTCAAATCGTTATTCAGACACGCCAACGGAATACGGTAAAACGGGATGGGGGCAATATTTCGCGCCTCCAGTGCTTATTACATTAGCCAAAATGTACCCTTTAGGGCAAAGTAAATGGCTAAATACGTCCGTTTGGTTTAGTTCTTCGGTATGGGATAGTATTTTCGAGAAGTCCGGACGTAAAGAATATATAGTGCCCGACAATTTCCCACTATGGAGTGTTATATCCGTTTTGTTGGGTCAGATTGCGCCGGGCGTTACTCATTTGCCTACGAGTGAATACAGTGAATTTTTATACGGTACGACAAACCCGATAACAGGAACCTCGAATCAGACGTTATTAATAACGCCGAAATCTAACATAATAAACGGGATATATAATACACCGGCACAAAAGGCACCTACTACGTTTCAGCAAATTATGTCTATGTTAGCAAATACGTATAAATTGTATTGGTTTATAGAGGACGATAAATTAAGAATAGAGCATATTTTATACTTTAAAAACGGTGGTAGTTACGTTTTATCGCCGGAGATGGTTTTAGATTTAACGCAAATCGCCAACAAGCGGAATTATAAACCGATTGCGTTCGGCCAATCTTCGTATAAGTTTGATAAGCCGGAAATGTCTTCACGGTATGAATTTTCTTGGATGGACGACTGCACTAAAGTTTTTAACGGGTATCCGATAGAGATATTAAGTAAGTATGTAGAAGCGGATAAGAAAGAAGATATAACGGTGTCTAATTTTACTTCCGATATAGATTATATGCTTTGCAATCCTGATAATATAAGTCAAGACGGCTTCGCAATATTTGCGGCTAACTTAGTAGACGGGCAATATAAAGTACCATTTGTTAGTTTAATGTTTGATAATGTGATTTCAGAGCTTCAAAACGGCTTTCTTGCTTTTGTGAATTTACAGCCTACATACTGGATATATGATTTACCAGCGCGTCGGGCGAGAATCAACGAAAAAGAAATCACGGTTAAGGGAATAGAACGAAAGAAAAAACAAAAAGTAGTATTCCCTATTGGGCAAGATGATATAAACCCGAACGGAATTATAAAAACATTTGTCGGAAATGGTCAGATTAGCAAATTATCTGTAAATTTGTCGAGTAGGTCAGCGGAAGCCGAATTAAAATTTAATACGGAGGAGATATGAACGAAAATAATAATTTGAGTGTATTGCCGTGGTACGACAATATAGACGGGCAAAACAGCCGGAAAAGTTATGCTTACGGGAATATATACCCGTTATTTACTCCTGCGCATAGTCTTTTGCCCTTTCAGATATTGAGGAAGCCAAACGAGGTATTTAACCCTAACGTTAAGTTATATACTAAAGACGGGGTTTTCGTTTTGGATATAACGGAACAAATGGTTCTAACTGGCTTACAATTAGCAAAGCCGGAAAATACCGATAAAATGGAGGTTATTGTGTATCCGGCTTATTTCCCCTTGCAGGAAAAAATACCGATAGGAATGTATTATGCCGTTTTAAATGATGGCGTTAATACATGGTATTCGGACATATTTACGATAATAAATGATTCTGAAAATTATCTATCAATAGAGTGGTACGATGATGATACGCTATATTGTGACGCTGGCATAATTGTATATAGAAACCCGACGTTCAGAAACCGCGTTTATTTCTGTACTGAAATAGGAAAGCCGGATTATACATTTGAGGAAGAAGGCGAAGAAAGGGACGGTTATTTCTTTCCGATTAAACAACTTTCGGAAAAAGTATATCGGTTTAATATCCTTGCGCCGGAATACCTTTGCGATGTTATGCGTTTAATCCGGTTAAGTGACCATATTAGTATAAGGGATAGTTTCGGACGTTTATATAAATGTGATACGTTCCTATTTACGCCAAAATGGGAAACGCAAGGCGATTTAGCCTCCGTAGAAATTGAGTTCCAAACTAATACAGTTGTTAAGAAATTAGGTAGCGTCTTTCGTGGCGACTTTAATAACGACTTTAATAACGACTTTAATATTAAACCAAACGAAAACGAATTTAATAACCTCTAAAATTAAAAGTTATGGCATACGACCAAATCAAAGAGAGTATAAAAGCTGTTATCAAGGAAAACGGCAATTATGAGATAACCGGAAATGTACTTCAGACGGTTTTATTATCAATGGTGGACACATTGGGACCAGAGTATCAATTCTTAGGCATTGCTACAAAAAGTACGGTTCCCGTTGTGGTAGAAGGAAATTCATTCTATATTACCACCGAAGTAGGTACTTATACGAATTTTAAAAATTCGGGAAATACAGCTATTACTGTTAATCGACTTGGTATATTAACAAGTACAAACGGTACAGCATGGAATTTTACACCTATTTTTATAGGCGTTTCTAAAGGAGGCGGTGAAGTGTTTAATGATTATGATAATAATACAGCGGTCGGTGTTAATTCTCATGCGGAAGGCCAAGAAACGGAGGCGGCCGGAAATAAATCCCATGCGGAAGGATACCAAACCCATGCAAACAAGGAAAATTCGCATGCAGAAGGACAACGTACTAACGCAAGTGGTGTAAATTCTCATGCGGAAGGCCAAGAAACGGAGGCGGGCGGTATTAATTCTCATGCGGAAGGACAGGGGACAGTGACATCAGAAGTAGGCGGCCATGTTGCCGGTAAGTATAACGCAGTGGTCGCAAATGGTCTGTTTAATTTTGGTATCGGTTCAAGCAAAGATAAGCGTAAATCGGCTATGATTATAGACGGAACTAACGGAAAAGTCTATTTTGTTGATGCCGGAGGGTACGATGGCGGTACAAGTATTGCAAACGCTAAAAGCATTCAGGATATTCTAAAGGATAGCGGAGGGGTAGAAATAGAGCAATTAGATGAATCTTTCGATTTCAATAAAAACGCCCAATTTGATGTATTTAATAATATAGAAGACGGTCTACATATCTATGTAGGCACGTACCGTGCGCAAAATACGCAGATAGCTCGCATGTTACGTATAACACAATACACCGAAGCAGGCGAGACTAAAGTACAATATTTTGAATATCAGGAAAAAGTCGGCGCTACAACATGCTCATTTATTAACGCATCAGTAATTAGAACTGAATCGGAAGGTTCCTGGTCATGGGGACAAAGAGCCTATGAACTTAGAATGTATATGCAAGCTATCCCGACCAATAATGGCGCACTTTCGGGTAGTGATAAAGTTATTTTAGATAGGCTTATAGCTTTGTTACTATATAGCGATGCTATTACAAGTTTCTTCTATTTTAATAATAGTAGTGAACTTGTGCCTATGACGTTGGCAAGAACAAACCTACAACAACAACAAGTACTGGAATTTACCGGAATAGCCACGGGGCGAAAGGTAATATCTTTAAAGGCTACACGAACAAATGTAGGTGGAAGTATAAATTACTCTAATTGGTCGGTTACTACTGTATTCTTAGACCAAATGAATGAGATTGCAACACAGGCTGACAATTTAGCAAAGAATATATATGTACTTAATAACTTACTTACGCAATCTGATGAGTTCGGAACAAAAACGATAAGCATAGCTTCACAAATAGAACTTATGATTGGAGGCTCCTATATAGACGTAATACAAGAACCTATACGAGATAATAGGAAGATATTTGTTAGCGTGCTATCAAACAATGACCGAAAAGACTTAATCGTATGGAATCTGAAAACGGTAGGTAATTTCCGAGGTGGTAATAATGATAACGGGGAGTTGGTTTTCTCTACTATGTACACCAATCCGGAAACTTATTCGGTAGTAAGACGTTATATTAAATTGGTTATTACTAATAGCAAGTTTACGATAATGACCATAACAACCGACGCGCCTATACAAAATATTTATAAGCCATTGTTAAAGGTCGGTTTACGTGCCTTTATAGCTAAATCCGACAGAACAATGACCTTAGCAGAAATAAATTCTGCCGGAATAACTGCACAAGATGTATTAGATTTTAGAGACGGCGTAAAGACAATGATACGCGATTCTGACGGAACCGATAAAAATACTTTGTTCCTAAGCGGAATGTATTATGAAAATAATTCGAATTGGTCGTTATCTTTTGAAAGCCGTATTATAGATGAGTTCGCGACGGTGGCCGGTATTAAAACAGGGTCATTCCTTAGCATTGATAGCATAGGCGAAGGAACGTTTGCAATAGTATATAGAGAAGTATGAAAATAGATTTGGAATATTTTAGATTTATAGCAGTATCGGCATTTAGTCCGATACTTGCTTATTTCACACCGACAAAGGGGTTTTTTATCGCTTTGGTTGTGATGTTTGCTTTTAATGTCATTGCAGGCATGCGTGCGGACGGTGTTAGTATAGTAAGGTGCAATAATTTCTCCATGAGAAAATTTAAAAACTCTTTGGCCGAGTTATTGCTGTATATTGTTTTGTTATATGCTGTTTATATTGCCATTTCTCAATGTGGCGACTTAAAAGGTGCATTAATGGCAATGAAATCACTTACGTATGTTTTATTATATGTATATTTGTGCAATGGCTTGAAGAACTACGTAAAAGCATATCCGCAAAACATAGGATTAAGGATAATATACCATGCAGTCCGGTTAGAATTTACGCGCATTATGCCTTCGTACTGGAAGCCTATTATAGAGAGATGCAAGGAAGAAATGGGAAATAAAAAGTAGGTCAAAGGATGAAACAGGTTTTTATACCAATATTAGACAACGGGCACGGTATTGATACAGCCGGTAAGCGTTCGCCGGTTTGGGACGATGGTACGCAGTTGTTTGAATGGGAGTTCAACCGTGATATAGTCAAGCGTGTTAGTTCGATGTTAGAGGCAGAAGGCATTCAGTATAGAATATTAGTACCGGAGACAAAAGATGTATCTTTGTCGGCACGTTGTAAGCGTGCAAACGCGATATATTCAGAGACCTCCGGTAAATGCTTTCTTATAAGCGTACACGCAAACGCAGGCGGTGGCACCGGTTGGGAGGCTTATACGTCCGTCGGCCAAACAAAAGCCGATTTGATAGCAACGGAACTATATAAAGAGGCTGAAAAAGAATTTGCTCCGGACGGTTGGAAAATACGCAAAGATACAAGCGACGGAGACCCCGACAAGGAAAGCCAATTTTATATATTAAAACACACCAAATGCCCGGCGGTGTTAGTGGAAAATTTCTTCTTTGATACCCGCAAAGATTGTGCTTTTATTCAGTCGGAAGACGGACGGAATAGAGTTAGTAAAGTGATTTTTGAAGCTATTAAAAGTGTTTGTTATGGAAGAGTTATTTAAAAGAATCGAAGTAGACGTTTATAAAATGGAGGATATCTAACCTTATTGTCGATGCTAATATGTCGGAAGTTCTGGAGGTTCTTGAAACGTCAAACGATTAAAGAATGAAGAAAATAATAATAATATTAGGTGTCTTAGTTGTTGTTTTAGTGGCTTATTTCCTTAATGTAAGGGTAAGCCAACTAAAACACGATAGAGACACATATAAACGTAATAACGCGGTATTATTGAACGATGTGAAGTATTATCGGGCTTTAGATAGTTTGAATGCCGCATGCGTTGGGGTATTGGAGTTAGAGTTATCCGAATATAAAAAGTATCGGGAAAGCGATGCAGAATTAATCAAAAGTTTGCAGTTAAAAAATAGGGAATTGAAAAACGTAACATCCGCACAAATGGAAACCATAACAAAATTAAATGGTAATGTACGTGATAGTATTGTATATTTGCCCGAAGATACAACAACAATCGTTTTAAAATGCGTTGATATTTCTGACCCGTGGTTTTCCTTAAACGGATGCGCGACACCGGACGGAAAGTTTACCGGAACATTTATAAACCGGGACAGCATTTTAATTGTGGAAACCATAGAATATAAAAGGTTTCTTAATTTTTTGTGGAAAACCAAGAAAATAAAAAACCGTGACTTTCGTATTATTTCCCGAAATCCACATACAAAAATTTTAGGATTTGAAGTTGTATCTATCCGGAAATAAATATATCTTTGTAGTGCTTAGTTAATAGTTAAGAAGTTTTTTCATCATCTATTTTGAGGTATTAGTGGAGGGTGGTTTTCCGCCCTCTTTTTATTTTGGCTTTAAAAAATCAATTCTAAGGCATTTTTCTTGTTGGGGGTATATAAATACATTGTTTCGATTAGAAAGTAGCTTAAATTTAAAATTAGCCTGAAATAAGTGTTATTTTAATGACTTATTCTTTTTTTTGAAAAAAATCCCTCTTTTTTTAATCTAAAATTTGCGCGTTTAAAATAAATGCACTATCTTTGTAGTGTCAAACAAAGAAAGCCCCCACCGGTTGACTAAGAGTATCCAAAACGACCGGTTATAAGGCGAAAGCCGTAAGAGGAGAAAGATGGACAGTATCTCCGAAGGGTTTAATGAGGGTTCGGTATCCGATTAAATGAAGCTATAAAGCCCAAAGCTTTCTAAGTTAGACAACAACCGACCGGACGGGTTTCCGGAAAACAAAAAATAACTGATATGAAGTGTAACGTTGTAGAAGGGACTAATTTAATAAGCATATATAACGGCTTAAATTATTCCACAAGAGAGGTTAACCGCAATTTTAAGATAAAAGTTCGTGGCATTGTAGGCGATACGAAATATAATTGTTTGGTAGGCGTGTACGGTTTATTAAATATTGTCGGTTGTGAGATGGCTAATAAGTTATTATCACGTGCCTTCAGGAGTAAAGAGGAAAAACAAGTATGTAAATTGAGACGCGGAATTAAAATAACTTTTTATTGTTATTAATAGATATGGGAATAAGGCAAATAAAAGGCTGATAGGTAAACAAAAAAGAAAAACCTATCAGCCAAGAAAAAAGAGAGTTTCATTTTATAGACGCCACAAAGATACTATATTAAATTATATATCCTCTATCATGAATATAAAAATTATATATTTATACGAGTGGTTAAAAATAAAATTGCACATGTTATATTTAAATATTAAATTTGCATAGTCAAAGGAAAGGGAGAGAAATGAAAGTAAAAGACGATAAGAATTTAAAGCATTTGGCAGGCAGAGCCAGTAAAACGCCGGAAACAATATCAAGTATTATTATTGATTATTGCCCGAAATGGGATATATTAATAAATGATTCTTTTTATTTCGGTAAAACTCTCCGAGAATGTATAGATTTAGATACATTGATATTAGATATATTAGATGTGTTTAAAGATATGGGAATAAGCCGTATAAAATATAGTGATTATATGGCCTTAATGAATCTAACATTATTAGGTGATGGGGACTGCCCCGAATGCGGTTCTTTTATGGAGGTTACGGATTACGAATGTAGTTTATATGATGATGAAGAGCCGCCTAAATGGGTAGAAAAAATGTGCCCTAATTGCGGACTATATATTAATGATAAACCAAGAATTTTTTAAAACTTATAGAAATGAGATTGAAAGTAAACGAAGCTATTGCCCAATCAGAGGCTAACGGAAAGAAAGTGTTAAAACAAGAAATCGCGAAAAAGTTATTTAGTGGCGCGAATGAAAACACGCAACGCGTAAACATGTCAAATTTATGCAGAGGAAAGACGCAAAGAATTAAACCGGAATGGATTAATATTATTTGTCATGAATGCGATTGTACGCCGAACTTCCTTTTCGGATTTGAATAATATGGATGAATGGAAAGCCGATTTTTTCAGTAATTATAAGGAAGATGTTTTTCTGTATGGATGCGTATCTGAAAGTTATATTAAATGTATTCCGTATAATGAACAGACAAAGCATTTATTAGGTACTAAAAATGATATATAAAATAAAGCCGTATAATTATGCCGATAAGCGAAGTATATAATATGGACTGTATGGAATATATGAAAGATATTCCAAACGCTTTTTATGATTTAGCAATAATAGACCCTCCCTACGGGATATGTGAAGATGGATTAAAAAACCATTCGCGAGGCAATAGAGCAAAAGCAAAACAGTACACGCCTAAAACATGGGATAGAGATAAACCCCAAAAACATTTATTTGATGAATTAATGAGAGTGTCAAAGAATCAAATAATATTCGGTGCAAATCATTTTATATCACAAATACCGTATGATAGTCCGTGCTGGGTCGTATGGGATAAGAAAAACGGGAAATCAGATTTTGCGGACTGTGAATTAGCGTGGACCTCTTTTAATAAATCTGCGAAATTGTTTGCTTTTAGATGGAGCGGATTTCTACAAGAGGATATGAAAAATAAAGAGGTGAGGACACACCCGACGCAGAAACCGGTCGCCTTATATAAATTCCTATTAGAAACATTTGCTAAACCAGGGAATAGGATTTTAGATACTCATTTGGGTAGCGGGAGCAGCCGAATAGCCGCCTATAAAATGGGTTTTGATTTTTGGGGAACTGAAATAGACGAAGAATATTTCAATATGCAGGAAAAACGCTTTAGGGAAGAGTGTATTGGCGAAGTGAGACTGAAAAACGGCAATGTATATAAACAAAAAGAACTATTTGAATTATGAAGTACGCATTAAGAAGACAAGAAATAGCCATGTGTAATCCGGATTATTCAACCGATAGAGTATATTATATTTGCCGTTGGCTAAATCATAGTTTTAGGAAGTTTTCAAAGAAAGAGGAGCTTTTATATAGGCAATTTAGAGAATACTATAATACGATAAAAGGAAAATGAATACTTTTTTAAAAAAAAAAGTTGCGCATTTAAAATATAAATTATATCTTTGCATTGTTGAAAGTTCAACAACCGGCCGGACGGGTTTCCGGAAAACAAAAAATAACTGATATGAAAAAACGTGTATTATCTGTATTAGAAAGATTTGTTAAGAATGCGTTATCTGATGAGTTTCAG